>Ga0206823_1071_pt1 | contig 28069 bp, 22 predicted proteins | sample Alteio_BWOrgCont_81_FD_152868 | JGI IMG/M metagenome (GOLD analysis project Ga0206823, IMG submission 152868) | Enriched cells from forest soil in Barre Woods Harvard Forest LTER site, Petersham, Massachusetts, United States -... | ecosystem: Environmental > Terrestrial > Soil > Temperate forest >...
CAAGGACGTCTCGAAGCTGCGCCCGTTGATCTTCCGTTATCCCCAAGTCTTTAAAAACATCGGGTCGATTAACCAGTTGTGCAGTGTGCTGTGGTCCGGGGCCACCGAATCCGGGACCGCCCATCATCGGGCCACGCTGACCGGGGCCTCCTGGGCCGCCCTGTCCGCCTGGAGGGGGTGGTGGCGGTGCGTCTTGGGCAAACGCCGAACCGGCCGAACATACAAGTAGTGTTGTCATACAGGCAATTGCTGCTCCCGTTGCGAATGTGCGGCGATAAGCCGCTTTCCAGTTTTGTTGTTTCATCGGTTTCTCCTTCTTGGTGTCTCTAAGTCTGTGCTTCGAGCTAACGATGGGAAGTTTCCTCCTCAGAAATGAAGATCCCATGAAAAGCAGAAAAATTCAAAAAATTATTTTTCGTGCCTGTAAACGCAGTAGCCTTCATATGATTTTCATGCCGTTGTGACACGCTTTATTGCGTTAAGAAGCAACTAGGCTCAAGTGAGATGAATGAAGATACTGCTGATTGAAGACGAAAGGCCGTTGGCATCCGCAGTCACGCGGGTGCTATCCGACGCCGGCTGGCGCATAACCTGGGAACCAGACGGGATCAAAGGGTTCCAGACTGCCATGCACGAGGACTTTGACCTGATAATTCTCGACGTGATGCTCCCGGGGAAGAGTGGCTGGGATATTTTGGCAGACCTTCGTGCAGCGCGAAAGAACGCGCCGGTAATGATGCTTACTGCCTTGGAAGAAACCGATGACAAGGTTAAGGGCCTTGAACTTGGCGCCGACGATTACCTCCCCAAGCCGTTTGAGGTACCCGAGTTGGTAGCTAGAGTGCGTGCTATGCTCCGGCGCGATAAGATAAATAAAAGCGTTGTGACCAAGATTGCCGACTTGGAAATCGATCGCAAGAATAGGAGGGTAACGCGCGGAGGAAAACTGGTTGCGCTCACACGTCGAGAATACGATCTTTTAGAAGCGCTCGCCTCCAATGAGGGTCGCGTGCTGAGCCGCGAGACAATTCAAGAAAGAGTTTGGACCGACGAAGAAAGCTATTCAAACACGGTCGATGTGTTTATCGGAACTCTTCGCAAGAAAATCGACGCCCCGTTTGAGGTCAAATTAATTCACACGATACATGGATTTGGATACGTTTTAAAGGCTGACCCTGCATAAATAATGGTTATTCGATGACCCTGTTTCCAACAAGCATTCGGGCAAAGCTCACTCTCACCGCCGTAACGGTCATGGGTGTGCTCTTCGTCGTGCTTGGCGCGGTCGTACAGATCGCCGGGCGGGAGCAGATCATGAGCGGAGTAGATACGGAAATAGCCAAGCGAGCCGACGAAATTATTCAGGTTCACAAAGAGTTGCAAAAAGATCGACCACCTCCGCCTCCGGATGGACAAGGAGGACCGCCTCCCGGTGGAGAGCAAGGACCGCCGGATCAGGGCCAAGGTCCGAGACAGGGGCCAGATCGTAGACCTGAAAACGGTGGACCTGGAAGAGGCCCCGGGCCTGATCGTAGGATTGGAAGATTCCAAGCGGCACTTCAACGAATCGGCGACCCTCTTCTGTCCATCGGTCCGAGGTTTGTGGCGATTACAGAAGGGCCGCCTTTTGCGCCTCCGGACATGATGGTCCCGTATGACAAGGTTGCCGCGTCGGAGGCGGAACGGCACGGAACAACCTACTCCACCATTAAGCTTGGAAACGAGAAGGTCCGCATCATTACTAAACTTGCCACCGACGATAACGGCCGAAAGTGGATGGTTCAGTTTCCATACCCACTAGGTGATATCGACAAGTCGCTTACAAAACTGAGCCAGACATTGCTGCTTTTGCTGCCGATCGGGCTTGTGCTAACGGCAATCGCTTGTCTTTTCCTCATGAAGCGGGTGATGAAACCGATTCGAGACATCACTACGACGGCCGACTCGATCGGCGCCGAGGATCTGTCCGGTCGCTTGACTGTTGCAGGGAAGGACGAATTTGCGCTCCTTGGCGGAACGATGAACGGTATGTTGGGGCGACTTGAAAAAGCGTTCGCCATTCAGCGACAGACACTTCAACGCTTAGAAGCAATCCTGAAACAACAGCGGCGTTTCACGGCTGATGCCTCCCATGAGTTGAAGACGCCTCTGGCTGTTATCAAAGCTAACACCGGTCTCATGCTGCACGGCATGCCTCTTTCGGAAGACGCGCGAAACTCGGTTAATGCCATCGATTCCGCCGCTACAAGAATGAATCGACTAGTCCAGGGACTCATGTTGTTAGCAAAGGCCGAGTCGGGCCAGCCCTCCAATACGACCGAAAAATTGGACTTGAATCTCGTGCTTCAAAACGCTGTCGACCATGTTTTTTGCCCTAAGGGTAAGGCTGTGACCTTCGAAAGTGAATCGGAAGAAACCAGTGTAATGGGTTGTGAAGGCGACCTAGAGCGGGTGTTCGTAAATCTGATCGACAATGCATGCAGGCACACTTCAGCGAGCGGCCATATAGTCGTGCGCTCGAAATACGTTGATGCAGAGGTCGTTGTAACCGTTGAGGATGACGGCGAAGGTATTGGAACGGAGCACCTGGAACATATCTTCGATCGCTTTTATCGCGTGGATTCGGCGCGATCTTCGGACACTGGCGGAACGGGACTGGGACTTGCCATTTGCAAGGGAATCGTTGAAGCACACGGCGGAAACATTTCCATTGCCAGCGAGTTAGGCAAAGGCACGACCGTCACCGTTCGGATTCCAGCGGTTCGTTAATAAGACTCACAGAATCTTGCCGCGCAAAACCGTGATCGAATGGGCAGGCAGCGAATACGTTGTCGCACTCCCTCCGCTAACCGTGCTCTGCTCGTATGGACCGGCAGGATTTGCAGCCCCATTTGCTCCGTTCGGAATCCAAGCATAGTCTTTGGCTGAGAACTGAACCTGAGCTACCTGCCCGGTGAAATAGTGATTGGATGTGTTCGAAAACTCAACCTGAACGGTGTGGGTTACAGAGTCGGTATTCAGTAACAAGACAGAGTATTGACCGTCGGGGCGGGACAACACATACGGAACGACAATTGGATTACCGTTGGCATCAACGATCGTCGTTGTAGCGGGAAGCACCGAATGGGTACCGTTGCCGGGCTCACACCATTGCTGGGTGAGAATTTGAGACGAGAAATACTGAGCAGTCTTGCCAGAAATTTGGTCGTTGTCGTCCGACGTGAACATGCCCAGGATGCCCCAGTAAGTTCCGTCTGTTGAAAGTTGGACGGGTAAGTCCTGATAGTAAAAGGAACCCAGACCTCCTCGGTTCATGAACTCACCAACGAACATGGCGTGCCACAAGGCTCCCATTAGATCGACGGGCACTTCGCTCACGCCCGAACTGAAATTGTATTCCGTGACATAAAATGGGAATCCCTTCGGCAAGTTCGCATTCGATACCTCGTCAAATAACGATTGAACTTGCGGTGGTTCTTGGGCAAGCAATGTCCAATCGGTCGTTGTTGCCGTGAAAGGATAGTGTTCGGTCGAAACGAACGAAAGCAGGGAAAGGGAGTTGTGGGCGCTTAGATACGCGACAAATCGCTTTAGCCAATCCGTCTCTCCGTTAGCATCTGCCCAAGTTAGAACCCCAGAGTTGGACAAAACAGGCCCGCCGAGCTTGTATTGAGGGAAGTTGGCATGGATAGCGGTTGCCCATTGAATGTAAAAGGCGCCGTAATCCTCGGGAGTCATGAACTGCCCGTCTGGCTCCTCGCCAAGTTCAATTCCTTGTATGGGATAGCGTCGTCTGGTCAGGTATGCCACTTCCGCTAATGCATTTTGAGGATTGCTGTAAACCATTGGCACCGGAGCCATTGCCGGAAGACGCTGAGACACGTTTCCTGCGAAAATAAAATCGAGCCCGACTTGCTCGGTCTCATCGTTTTGTGCTGCGGCGGTGTGCCAAGGATCGGTCGAAGACACATAAACCACCGTCTGGTTCTGATCTTTCGAGTGAACGACGAGATCGGTAAAATTCGAATTTGAGTCGAGCGTTCCAATTCCGATCTCATCAATGGCATAGCCCATCGCGTTTCTCGGATCGTTTCCGTCGTTATCGAATGTATTCGACGACTGCGTCATCAAAACCCGTATGAATTCGGCAGAAATTGGCGACGAAGACAGCTTTAGCGTCACGATTCCACCAGTGCCGGTATTGACGACTCCGGTGGGAAAGTTCACCCATTGCCCGTTGGTCGGGTCGTAGATTGCATCGTCACCTGTCCAATACTGAACGCTATAAGATACGGCATAGGGATTGGACCAATTGATCTTGATCGCATTGACGTTTTGGGTTGTTCCGAGGTCCAAAATCGCCCATTGTGGATGCATGGAATCCGGTTCATTCGTATAGGTCGAAGTGAGGTAGGGGTTGCTCTTCCAATAAGTGTTAGAGTCGCCATCGGTAATACGCGAATAGTCAAGATTGTCGCCCTGGTCGAATGTCGAACCCCGATGCAAAAGTAGAAACCCGTAACTGTCGATTATTGGGGCTTTAACAGCCGAACTACCGACAAAATAGCCTTGATTATTGGCGGGGTCGCTCCAGGTTCCACTTGGATTCCAGTGCCAATCTTCGACGTTCAGTTCCGTATAGAGTCGGTACGAAATACCTCCTGCTCCGGCTGTGACGATTGAAGAGATATTTGAAGCGGAGAATTGCGTAGGTTCTCCGCCAATGCCGATAGCATCGACGCCAACTCCCAGTGCCTTGTTAGTCTGAAAGTGGTTCAGAACATTTGCTTGCGTTAGGTTGACCTGTATCGTGCCGTTTACCGGGCTTGTCAATGGAACGACGACACGCTTTGCAATCTTCCGAGTGGCAACGGGCTTAGATCGCAGATGACGAGGCACATGTTGCGCCACCGCCAGGCACGTACCAATTAAGAGACAAAGGGCTACTGCACTCTTATGAATGCCGAACGACCGTTCAAGGATAAGCATCGGGCGAGGGCGTGTCAAGAGTAATTTGGGAAGCATATCCGTTGGATTTGATCGAACGAAGAATCGATTCAAACTTGATTGTTATTATCGCCGCCTATTGCGGTAATTGCTGAACATTGCGTGGTTTGACCTCTAAGGAATGCTAACTTTTTCTTACAATCGTGCATATCAATATGCGAAGGCTGAAACTTAGTATAAGCTAGGGTAAGCGATGGTTATCGGCAAGAGCCCGATAACGCTACTTAGGGCCGGTTATTGCTAGCGGCCCGGCGGCAGAGGATGATCCAATGAAACTGAAATTCTTGTTTGCAATAATCGGGGTTACCGCGTTAACGGCGGCCTCATTCGGTCAAGGATTCCGCGGTGGCGGAATGATGATGGGTGGCGCGACAGCTGGCCCGGGTTCAATCCTGCGCCGGGACGATGTCAAGGCTGATCTTAAGTTGACAGACGATCAAAAGGCGAAGTTGGCTGAGCTACAGGACGCTATACGCCCGCAGTTTGGGGACATTTTCCAAACCATGCGCGACGATCCTGCCGCCATGCAGAAAGCTATGGCAACTCTGATCAAAAAGGCATCTGAGGATGCTCTAAAGGTCCTAACGGCCGATCAGCAAAAGCGAGCTAAAGAGATTTGGATTCAGCTCTCCGGCAACGGAGTAGTCGCAAACCCCGATATCCAAAAAGATCTTGGAATCGATGATTCTCAAAAGGCAAAAATCGACGAATTAACAAAGCGACAACAGACTGCGAATCAAGAAGTTGGCGCGAAGCTGCGAAGCGGCGATATCGCTATGGAAGATGCTCAAGGCATCTTTGCTAAGAATACGAAGGTTATGAACGATGAGATAGAGAAGGTTCTGACATCTGCTCAGAAAGACAAGCTCAAGGGAATGGCCGGCAAAACATTCGTTCAGGATCCTCCCCCAGGAGGCGGTGGCAGAAGCTTCTAATCACAGGGTCAAGCGATAACCAAACGTAAATCGGTCCCGAATTCCAAATGGATTCGGGACCGATTTTTTTGCTTTTGGTTAAAGGCTTGACTCTCACGTAAAGAAGCTCCAATATCGAAGGTGTTTCGAATCGGTGTTGTGCCTTTCGAAATCGAACATGGAGGAGCAGAGTGGCTGACAAAGTTAGGATCGGTTTTGTAGGTGCGGGAGGGATCGCACAGGCACATGTAGACGCTTTATCGAAGGTGCCTGATGCCGAAATAGTGGCAATAACGGACGTAAGCCGCGGGGCTGCAAATGCACTTGCAGAAAAGACCGGCGCCAAGGCATACGATTCGGCGGCGGACCTCGTTAAAGATAGCGGCGCGGAGGCGCTTTTTATTTTGTTGCCTCCCTTCGCGCATGGCGAAGCCGAACAAGCAGCACTTAAGGCACGACTTCCGTTCTTTTGTGAGAAGCCGGTCGGCTTAGATGAAGGGTTACTGAACGAGATTGCTGCCGAAGTCGAAAAGCAGGGCTTGTTGACCAGTGTGGGATACATGAACCGTTATCGTCAAAGTGTGAATCGCGCCAAAGAGATTCTTGCCGACGAGCCGCCAATTCTCGCATTCGGAGGATGGTGGGGGGGAAGCCCAGGAGTTTCTCCCTGGTGGACCAATAAGAGTAAGAGCGGCGGTCAATTCCACGAACAGGCAACCCATACGGTGGATATTGCGCGATACCTGTTTGGCGAGGCAGTCGAGGTTTTTGCCGCAGCTGCCAATGGATTCAATAAGGGGATTCCCGGCTACACCATGGATGACGCAGTTTCGGTCGTTATTAAATTTGAAAATGGAGGAGTGGCGAATTTGATGGCGAGCGCCAGTTCCAATGCGGGAGGAAGTCTATTCCTGGATCTGCACTCTCTTAACCACAACTTCCATTTCACAGAGTGGAATCACAACGTGGTGATCAAGGCCAAAGGCGGAGAGTTGGAAGAAATCAAAGGCGAGGAAGGCATTTTCTCAATCGAGGACGCTGTATTCGTCGCGGCGGTTCGGTCCGGCGACCGATCTGGAATCCGGTCCACTTATGCCGACGGAGTCAAGACATCGTTAGTATCGCTTGCATCGAATAGGAGTTTGGAGACTGGTAAGCCGGTCAGCCTCTAGGGAAGGGAAAGTTTATCATGCCTATTAATCAATCATTTTCATGGTGGTGTTTCGCCGGCAGAGGCGTTGAGGACGTCGACTTGCTGCGTGCGGCTAAGAGCATTGGCTATAAGGCAGTCGAATTATTGCCTGAAGAAAAACTGGACTTGGCAATCGATGCCGGGCTGGTCATCGCATCGCATCCCGGACACCGGTTACAGCTTGAAGGGCTTAACGATACTGCGTGCCACGAGGATATCGAAAATACGATCCTGGAGAAAATGGAGATCGCGAAGAAATACAAGATCCCAAATCTTATCGTGTTCAGTGGTGAGCGCAGGCCGGGCCATTCCGACGAAGAGGGAATTGAGAACTCCGCTATCGGCCTAAAGCGGGTTGCCAAAGCTGCCGAGGATGCCGGAATCAACCTCATCATCGAACTGCTTAACAGCAAAGTCGATCACGGCGGATATCAGTGCGACACTACGCCCTGGGGAGTGGCCGTGTGCAAAATCGTCGATTCGCCTCGAGTCAAGTTACTTTACGATATCTATCATATGCAGATCATGGAGGGAGATATCATCCGTACGATTCGCGATTACCACTCCTACTTTGCCCACTATCACACCGCCGGTAACCCTGGGCGAAGGGATATGGACGACACGCAAGAGTTGTACTACCCTCCGATTTGCAAAGCAATCTCGGAGAGTGGATTTACGGGATACGTCGGGCACGAATTCATCCCCAAGGGCGATGTAGTTCAAGCGTTGGAGACGGCATATAAGCTGTGTGACGTCGTATGAACTTAAGAAGAAAGTCTCCACGGCCAGGCCGTGGAGACTTTCTTCTTAAGGAAGTTCTACTTTTTCCCGGCCTTAAGGCTGGCGAGGCTTGCTGGGATGACTCCTTTGTCTTTGGATGTCGGAGTTAGGAATACGCCGTCAACTGTGATACCGGAGACCTGATAGTCAGGACTGCGGTTTTGATCATGGAAGATTCCAGAATTCGCCATTAACTTGGTAAACGCGTCTGGTGTTTCGCCGGCAATTGCAGGTGTCTCGTAAACGCGAGCCACCCCTCCCTTTTTGTAGCCATAGGTGAGCATCACCACCTGCTGCTCCGCTTTCAGTTTTCCTCCGAATCCTTTTGGAAGCGTGGCGACTTCCGAAACCATCTCGATGAACTGTCCTTTGTCGAGCGGAACCCATTTGAATTTCAGCACCTTGGTGAGTTGAGGGAAGGGCACCATCGCAGATTTGATTCCGGACCCGCGTCCGCCCGGTTTGCGCGAAGTTCGCGGAGTTGTTTGGCCACTCGCAGCCATTACAAGCGCGGACAAGGCAAACGCACTGAAGAGCTGTAAAAAAGAATTGCGTGCTCTAAACATTTGCTCAGTATATGATGCTCGCGTGGGACAATGGAACCATGCTTGCCTGTCTGATAGTTGCGTTTGTGTCTCAAACGGCAGGCGAATCGTTGCTCACGCCTTCAACTGGACCGATTCTGTCCTCACTAAGGATCAAACCTGGTACCTACACCCTCACCGATATGAATGGATCGGGAGCCGTACAGATCGGAGCGGACGGGGTGACAATCGATTTTCAAGGTTCGACGATCCAGTCTCCAAGCGCATGGACCGGGCGGTTTGAGACCTTCAATGGCATCGGCATCTCAGTGAATGGTCACAAGAACGTAACTATCCGCCGGGCGCGGGTACATGGCTTTCAATACAACATCAAGGCCCTAAATTGTCAGGGTTTGAAGCTTGAGGATTGTGAACTGAGTGAATCGCGTTCTCAGCGAATTCTAGATGGGCAACATGCGAATCAGATTTGGCTGGATCTCCGTGGTCTGGATTCATGGCGGAACTACGGCGCGGGCGCGTGGCTTGAGGAATGCATCGACTCGTCAATCTTAGGACTTCGAGCAAACCAGAGTCAGAACGGGTTGATTCTCGTGAAATCGAATCGCTGCAAGATCGTGGGATGCGACTTTTCATATAACTCGGGATGGGGAATAGCGCTCTGCCGCTCCAGTGACAATCTTATTTGTTGGAACCACGCCGATTTTGTTAACCGGCCATGGGGCGGTGGATGGGGCGGTGATTCGTCAGGCGTGGTTTTAACGACCTCTTCACACCGAAATACTTGGGCCTTCAATTCGTTTACTCACGGTGGCGATGGCTTTTTCCTTGCAACCTTAAACGGAGGATTCGACGATCAAGGCAAACTTCACGACGAGGGACCGTGTGACGGAAACTGGGTCGTGCAAAACGACGGGTCATGGGCAACCGCTAACGCTTTTGAATCCACTTTCTCCGAGAAGAACGTGTTTTATAAAAACATATGTAACGACTCGAATTACGGCTTTTGGCTCGGCTACTCAACAAGAAACATCATTAGTGGAAACCAGATTAAACGAAGCCATGTGGATGGTATTGCTCATGAGCAAGGTTCCAAGTGCGTCTACATCGAGAACGATATTGAGGATACCGGGGAAACGGCGATCCACTTATGGGGTGGTTCCGATCCAAAGTTCACGCAGTCTCCTTCTACGAAAAACTACTTCCTGGCCAATAAAATCAAAAACGCACGCAAGGGATTTGACCTCACAAACTCAACCGATTACAAAGCTCAAGGGAACGTAGTCCGTAATGCGCCAATCCCCTTGGATTTTCACGAAGTGGTGGTAGACACGCTCACTCCTGGTGACACTCAGGTTCCTCGACTCTCTGAAATATTGAGCCTCAAGCCGCTGGGGTTTAAGATGTATCGCGATACCGATTTGCCGAAAGGCTGGCAGTGGCTTGCCGCCAGCGACTACGGCATGCGCGACTATCGAAACATGCCTGTGCCATGGGACATGAAAGATGCGAGGACGTTGAGGTTATTCATTCGGCCAGGTTATTCAGATCGGATTGAATTAACAGACTGGATGACGAAGTCGAAGGGGGACGGATCGAACGAGTGGCTCGTTACACCAAAGCCAAGTTCCTCAACTGTCGGATCCTTCCGGGCGTTCAAGCTGCCTGTGACCATCACGAGTAACAAAAAGGAATGGATCGTCGGACAATTGCTTGACTTGAAATGGCACATCCGATGGTTCAAGTGGTTCAGAAACGAACACACCGTGTACAAGGACTCAGCGGCTTGGAAGTCGCTGTTTGATGGGCCGGCACTGAAGGAAGAAGACTTGTCCGATTTGCCCGATATTCCTGGCTATCGGGCACCAGAGCCGGGATTGCCGTCCGATCATTTCGCCCTGACAGGCACAACCAAGATCAGCCTTGCAAAAGGGAATTATCGGTTCGATACCGTATCCGATGACGGAATCCAGGTTCTCGTAGACGGCCGGACTGTCATAGACAACTGGACCCATCATGGCGCCACTTCGGACACGGGGCAGATTGCCCTATCCTCCGGCGTGCATGGCATTGAGGTTCACTACTGTCAAGAAGACGGCGGAGCCGCATTGTCGGTGAAGATTCAGGCGTTGGGTGTTGCGCCTTAAGGCACAACACCCAACGCCTGTCCCGATTACGGGCGCACGACGACTTCAGTGGCCATCGATTTACCGTTGGCATCCGTCGCCGTGATCGTGACTCGCGTCTTGCTGGTTACTGCCGTGGTTGTGATGGAGAACGTTACCGCTTTGCTGCCCGCCGGCACGGTTACGGAAGTAGGAACTTGCAGAGCAGATTGATTGCTTGCAAGAGTAACCGTGTATCCTCCCGTCGGAGCGTTTCCATCCAGTTGAATTGTTCCTGTTGCGCTCTTTCCGCCTTCGACGACGGCCTGGCTGACCGAGACCCACAGAAGTTTGATGGGAGCGACTTCAATCGTTGCAGTGGCGGACTTGCCGTTAGGGTCGGTGCCCGTAATGGTGGCTGAACTCTTGGCAATAACGTCGCTTGTGGTGATCGTGAAGGTAACGATTTTGCTGCCTTCGGGAACAGTGACCGAAGCAGGCACTTGAACAAAGGTCTCGCTGCTGGTCAGGGTGATTGCAAACCCTCCAGTTGGAGCAGGGCCGTTAAGCGTAATCACTCCCGTTGCACTGGATCCACTAATCGCTGCTGCCTGGGGAATAGCCAGACCTTTGAGTTGTACTGCGATTGGCGCAGTCACTTTTAGCTCGGCCCCTGCAGCATGATTGTTAGCGTCGGTAGCGAGAAGAACTGCTCTCCCGTTACTTGTTACATCGGTGGTAGTGACGGTGAAGGTTGCTGAGTTTGCCCCGGCAGGAACGGTTACGGATGCAGGAACCTGTGCGAACGGCACGTTACAAAATAGGCTAACTGCCAATCCGCCGGTTGGCGCGTTGCCGCTCAACGTCAAAGTTGCGGTAGAGGTAGTTCCTCCAGTTACCGACACCGGATTTAGACTTAAAAAAACCAAATACGCGGGAAGGATTCTTAACTGCGCTTTCGCGGACTTGCTGTTTGGATCGGTGCCGGTGATCGTTGCCGACTCTTTTGCCGTTACAGATGTCGTTGTGACCGTAAAGGCCGCACTTCGACTTCCCGCCGCCACTGTTACCGATGCGGGAACCGTTGCATATGAATCACTGCTGGCAAGAGTGATTGCAAATCCGCCGCTTGGTGCTTTTTGGGAAAGAACAACCGTGCCAGTCAGCGATGTTCCGCCGGTAACTGTTTCCGGCATAAGTGAGATGTGCGTGAGTGATTGCGACGCCGCTAGAGTCGGTAAGGCTGCAAGCGCACAACTCGTAAGTGCGATGCCGATCAATTTTGAAATCGAATTCATAAAGTGGTTCCTCTGGATAACTAATGATCCTAAGCGCGAAGGTTGATAACGTCTAAATGCTTAGAGAGTTCAAAGTTGAGATTCAATCCGCAATTACATTCGCAGCGACAGGGCCTTTGGACCTATTTTCAGTTTGAAGGAAACAGGTCTGGCGAGCGATCGCCCATGCGGATTGCTCCTTTGAATGCATCTTGTAGCAGTGTGGAAAGACTTAACATTCTTTTGTGTTAATCTGGTCTTAGGTTGCAGGAGGATTTGTTTGGTTAGGAGCTTATTCCGAAGGATTCCCGTATTCGCCGTAGTTTCGGCGGTGATCGTTTCTTGTCCGAGTCTGGCTCGATCTCAAACGATCATCAACGTAAATGTTGGGGAGAACCGTCACACCATTAATCCAAACATTTACGGCATTGCAAACACTACCCAAGCCCAGATTCAAGACCTGAACACACCACTCGTTCGCTATGGCGGTGACAGCGCGAGCACCTATAACTGGCTAGTTAATGGGGACAACCGAGGTACAGACTGGTATTTCGAAAGCATTGGCGATACAAGCTCGGTGCAAGGATATCGTGGCGATTCGTTCATTAGCATGAACAAGGCGGCAGGTTCCCAGGCGATGGTCACCATCCCGATGCTGCCTTACGTCGCGACTCTTGGAAAGAATCGAAGCATCGATTATTCCTTTTCAATCAAGAAGTATGGAGCCCAAACCGGATCGGATCCCTACTTGCCTGACTCCGGGAACGGTATTAGTACGAAGAGCGGAAATCCTTTCATAACCGGAAATAAGCCGCTGGACGCATACGTTGCAAGCAGCGCAACGACGCAACTTGCCTGGATCGAACATATCATCGCCAAGTGGGGGAAAGAAGTAAACGGAGGCCTGCGCTACTACATCATGGACAACGAGCCGTCCATTTGGCATTCCGTTCATCGAGACGTACACCCTACCGGCGAATCGATGAACGAGATTTACAACGACTACTTGAGCTACGCAGGCAACGTCCGAGCGAAGGACTCAGGGGCGCTAATCGTTGGACCGGAAGAGTGGGGCTGGACCGGTTACTTCTATAGCGGCTTGGACCAGCAATATGGCGCATCCCATGGTTGGGGTGGTCCGTTCCCAGACCAAAGCGCGCACGGCGGAATGTCTTATGTGCCCTGGTTCTTGCAGCAGCTCTACAAGTATCAAAAGTCGTCCGGCAAGCAACTCTTGAACGTATTCAGTTTGCATTACTATCCTCAATCAGGCGAGTTCAGTAACGACGACTCGGCGGCTATGCGCGCCACAAGGAATAAGTCGACGCGGTCTCTATGGGATCCGAATTACACGGATGTCTCGTGGATCAACTCGGTTGTGCAACTGATCCCCAGAATGAAATCTTGGGTTTCCGTTTATTATCCTGGCCTGCAGACCGGCATTACCGAATACAACTGGGGAGATGAACCCAACCTTAACGGCGCGACAACTCAGGCGGACATCTTCGGAATATTCGGCCAACAAGCGCTAGATATGGCATGTCGGTGGGGTGCTCCTGCTTCAAACACCCCTACATATCTTGCGATGAAGATGTATCGCAACTACGACGGCCAAAAATCGACATTCGGCGATACGAGCGTGGCATGCTCGGTTCCAAATCCTGACAATCTGTCTGCATTTGCGGCGCAGAGGACCATTGATAACGCCGTAACCGTGATGGTGATCAATAAGGTTGGAACCAGTGCTCCGATTAACATTGACATTTCTGGATTCACGCCAGGGCCTGATGCTCAGCCTTATCAGATTTCAACTACTACACAAACCGGCATTGCGGTGCTGCCCCAAGTAGCTGTAGCAAAGGGCGTACTTACGGCGACGGTTCCGCCGCAGAGCATTACGTTGTATGTTATTCCGACCGCCCCGTCCGGAGCCCAGTACGATTTCGAGGGTTCGATCCAGGGCTGGACAACGATCGGTACGCCGACAGCAACCCTTAACGATTCGACTTTGGAACACTACACGGGAACACGCTCGCTGTCGGTTAGCATATCTGGTAACGCGGGAACGACAAGCGCATATGTTCCTACCCCCACGACGCCGGCAGGTGCAACAGTTACTTTCCACGTTTGGATTCCGACCGGAAGTCCGATCCTATCGATTCAGCCCTATGTCGAGCAAGGCAAGTTGGGAGGTTATACGTTTACCGGCACTTATGTTCCTATAAAGAATCTAACCGCTGGGGGATGGAACACCATCACCGTCGCCGTCCCGAAAAATGCCGTGACTCCTCTTTATTCGCTAGGGGTGCAGTTCACAACCGGATCGAAGTGGACTGGGACTTGTTACATCGACACGGTTGAATGGTAAGCGCTACGCGCTAGGAGACAGGAGATACATCCGGACTGACTCCTGTCTCCTATCTCCTGGACTAGACTCGAATTTCCACTTCTGTGGACACGGTCTGCCCGTTTGCGTCGGTGACGGTGATCTTTGCGTGGCTTCTTGTCAAGACTGCCGTCGTTAGGATCATGAACGTTACGTCTTGGCTGCCTTCCGGAATGGTAACCGTTGTTGGAACCTCAAGGAAGGACTGGTTACTTGAAACGGTGACCGTAAACCCACCTGCCGGTGCAGGAGCATCCAACCTTATCGTTCCAGTTGCAATGCTTCCGCCCAAGATACTGTCAGGACTGATGGAAACCCAATCCAAATGTATCGGACCGACTACCAACTTGGCCGAGTCCGATTTTCCAGTTGAATCGGTTGCAGTGATTGTTGCCGAACTCCTCGTACCCACATCGCCTGTGGTGATTGTAAACGTCACCATCTTGCTGCCCTCCGGTACCGTCACTGTCGCAGGCACTTGAGCGAAGCTCTCGTTGCTCGCGAGATTTACGGTGAAACCCCCGGACAGCGCGGGACCATTAAGTTCAATCACACCCGTCGTACTCGATCCTCCAACGATTCGATCTTGATGAATAGAGAGTCTCTTCAATTGCAAGACGATCGGCACCGTTACTCGAAGCTCAGCAATGGCTGCATGACCGTTTGCATCGGTTGCCAGGATGACTGCCCTACCCGCGGCAGTTACGTCGCTCGTCGTTATTGAAAACGTTGCCGAACTCGATCCGGCCGGAACGGTAACCGACATCGGGACCAGTGCGAATGAAACGTTGCTGAAGAGAGTGACCGCCAGTCCACCGGTTGGAGCAACTCCTTTTAGGCTTAGTGTTGCGGTGGAGGATTCTCCTCCCGTGACCGACACAGGGTCCAGACTAAGCGAATCCAGATAAGCGGGAAGGATCCTCAGCTCTCTAGAAATTGACTTGCCTCCCGGACCGGTTGCCGAAATCGATGCCGATTCTTTTGCAGTGACCGACGCAGTGCCGATAGTGAAAGTAGCCTTTCGACTGTTTGCAGCGACGGTGACCGAAGCTGGGACTGTCGCAGAGGATTCGCTGCTCGCAAGCGTGATCACTATGCCGCCACTGGGAGCTTTGTGATCAAGTTCAACCGTTCCGGTTGAGGACATTCCGCCGCCTACATCGGACGGTGAAAGGTACAGATTCGCAAGCGACTGCGAAGCCGCTAAACATGGTAATGCCGCAAGCGCCATACTTGCAACTGCGATGCCTGTCAATCTTGAGATCGGGTTCATAGAGGGGTGCCTCCGAATCTTGAAGTTTTGGTGCGCACAAGTCTGTGAACGTTTTCGACTAGAAACTGTTCAAGCAGGGTTGCCAGTTGGAATGAATGGTCCCAAATCTGCGGCCCTAGGCCCCATTCGTTAAAGGTCTCAACTATAGCGCCCGGTCAGTCGAGTTGGAACGCTGAATGTACTCGGCCAATTGACGAACTGCGTCCTCGATGCTCGACTTCTCAGTGTCGATGGTTAAATCTGGGCTCTCTGGTTCTTCAAATGGCGACGTAATTCCGGTGAACTGCTTTATGTCGCCGGAGCGAGCGCGCTTATATAGGCCCTTGGGATCGCGCCGCTCACACTCAGCCAGGCCGGTCTTAATGTAAACCTCGGCATAACGTTCGCCGAGAATCTCTCTTACGGCTCGACGATCTGCGTTGATGGGCGTGATAAATGAGCAGACGCAGACATGTCCCAACTTCGCGATCAGTCCCGCGACATGGGCTGCACGGCGGAGATTCTCGGTGCGATCTTCGGTACTGAAACCAAGATCGGCGTTCAGACCCGTGCGCAAATCGTCGCCGTCCAGCCGAGCCGCCTGTATTCCATCGAGCTTTAGCTGTTCGACTAAAGCGTCGGCGATGGTCGATTTACCGGCGCCGGAAAGACCGGTAAGCCAAATCACCTGTGCTGTTCTCGGTCTGTTTTCGATTACGTCGGCGCGACCGGCCCGCGTAACCATTCCGGCAGCGGCGACACTGTTGGTCACCGGATCGATGAGGAGAAAACCGCCGAGAGCGCGATTGTGCTCGTACGTATCCAGAAAGACCGGCCGTCCCGTTCCAATGACGATTCTTCCGATATCGTTAAGCTCTAATCGGCGAGTTTCGTCGCGGTGGAGAGTGTCAATGTCGAAACGGTAAACTACATCTTCAAGCGTCGCAGACGTTTCCCGAGTGGTGTGGCGAAGCACATACGACTTGCCGATAACAGAGTGATCCTCAGTCATCCAGCAAGCAACCGCTTCGAAAGTCTGGGTCACGGAAGGCAGGTTACGTGGCCGGACCAGCATGTCTCCCCGGCTGATGTCGACCTCGCGGTCCAGGGTCAGCAATACGTTGGTGCCCGCTGACGCTTGTTGCGTCTCTCCCTCCAAGTTGAAAAGTTTCTTGACGACTGCCTTCTGACCCGATGGGAGCACCATAATCTCGTCGTTATCGCGGATCGCTCCAGAAGCGATCAATCCCATGTAGCCTCGGAAATTCTGATCGGGACGAAGCACATATTGAACCGGCAGGCGCAAGTCTGTCGGTCCGCGACGATGCTCGGGAGATAACTCCTCCAGGGTCTCCAGGACTGGAAGGCCTCGGTACCAGGGCATGTTGTCGCTTCTGGAGACCACGTTGTCGCCCAACAGTGCCGATACCGGAATGAAGTTCAGGCTCGGCAAAGAAAGTTTGTTGGCGTACTCAAGAAAAGCCTTTCTTATCAAGGTAAAGACCTCTTCGCTGAAGCCGACCAAGTCCATCTTGTTAACAACGACCACGACTTGAGGCACGCGAAGCAGGGATGTGATGAATGCATGTCGACGCGACTGATCGGTCATGCCGTTTCGTGCGTCGATTAGGATCATCGAAGCATCGGCGGTCGAGGCGCCGGTGATCATGTTGCGCGTGTACTGACGATGGCCAGGAGTGTCCGCAACGATAAATCGCTTCCTTGGCGTTGCGAAGTATCGATACGCGACGTCGATCGTGATGCCCTGCTCGCGCTCGGCGCGAAGACCATCGGTTAACAGCGCTAGGTTGACCTCGGATTCGCCGCGATGCTCGCTGGTTCGCAGGAGGGCTTCGTATTGATCCTCAAACACCGACTTGGTGTCGTAAAGCAACCTGCCAAGAAGAGTGCTTTTCCCATCGTCGACACTTCCGGCGGTGGATATGCGGATAATCTCCAGGTCTTCGACGGTTACGGGTTCCATCTAGAAATACCCCTTTGCTTTACGGTCTTCCATCGCGGTTTCCGAGCGCTTGTCGTCTACACGTGTGCCCCGTTCGCTTGTACGCGAAGCCGCAATCTCGGCGATGACCTCCTCAAGTGTTTCGGCGTGCGAGATTACGGCGCCGGTACAAGTCGCATCGCCGATGGTTCGAAACCGCACGTGCAGCGTTTCCGGCTGCTCATCCTCGATGGGTATGAGAAATTCCGTATGGGCCAAATATCCGCCTTCTCGGAGTACTACGGGGCGGACATGGCTGAAGTAAAGGCTTGGCACTTCGATCTCACGAGCCTGGATATATCCCCATACATCCAGCTCGGTCCAGTTGCTAAGCGGAAACACTCGAAACTGCTCGCCTTTGTTCTTGCGCCCGTTATAGAGGTTCCAAAGCTCGGGGCGCTGGTTCTTGGGGTCCCATTGGCTCCTTGTGTTTCGGTGCGAAAAGAACCGTTCCTTCGCGCGCGCCTTCTCTTCGTCGCGGCGGGCGCCGCCGATGCATGCATCCAGCTTAAGCTCCTGGATCGCCTGAACGAGCGTAACAGTCTGGAGCGAATTGCGACTCCGATTTGGCCCAGTCTCTTCTTGGACCAAGCCCGCATCAATCGAATCCTGAACATATCGAACAATTAAGTTGACGTTCAGCTCTTTGACAAGTTTGTCGCGAAACTCAATCGTCTCGGGAAAGTTGTGCCCGGTGTCGACGTGCATCAAAGGAAAGGGGATTGGGCCGGGAGCAAAAGCTCGGCGCGAAAGGTGCGCTAAAACGATTGAATCCTTGCCGCCCGAGAAAAGAAGCGCGGGCCTCTCAAATTGAGCCGCAGTCTCCCGAATTACATAAACTGCCTCTTCCTCTAGCTCCCATAGAGCGGGCGTTAAGAGAGAAGAACCGGACAACGTCGTGGGCATCGCTCAATTATTCTCAAGTTAGCGGTTCCGAATGCTCGTATCGGCCCTGGAACTCGGAGAATTCAGTGCCGAATCGTATTCGGACCGGCGTCTTCGATTCGAATTCCCAAATTCGCCGGTTGTTCTTTCGACTAGCAGTGACGCTTACGGTCAGGTCGGTTTCTGGAATCGGCACTTCGCCGGTGGCCAAATGAAGGGAATTGCGGTGAGAAATGAACTCGAATGTGTTCGCTCCCAAATCCTGGCGCGGCCAGAGGCCAAGAATGTATCTGGATAGCTGCCAAGTTGGGCAGCCTGACCACTGATGGCAAAGCGACCATCTCAAATCGAATACTTCCGGCCATGTGGTAAGGCCTTGGCTCAATGCCCAGCCCCAGCAGGACCTATATTGATTGAGAACGAAATCTCCTTCGCCATGCTCCCAGAGTGCGGCAAGGGCGAAGTGACTGAAAAATGGCGTGATCAGCCTTGGCTGGGCTGTTTCCGGGTCCGCCAAGTTTGGCGCAGTTGGGTCGTTCGGAAAGCACGACTTGTAATGCGCGGTTATGAACGCCAAACAACTGCTCAGCTTGTCTGCCTCAACAAGATTCAATCTTAGGGCCAAAGCTGCGCGTTGCAGACCGATCGACTTCCAAGCCCCATTCTTCGCGTATTCACTAGACAGGTACCGCTGAACAATGCCTTCTAATCGCTTTGCGTTTTCTTCGTGCTCCGCGCTGCTGCGACCCAATCCCTGACTCCACTTGATCATGCTTCGCAGTGCACCTAGGTAGATCATGTTCAAGCCCATGTCGCTGGGGCCGTCGTTTCCCATATAGCCCCAGTCGATAAACGCCCAGCCGAGATCTCCGGAAAGTCCGTCATTTCCCAGTTTCGACGAGAAGGCCTTTAAGTTTCGGTCGGCGGCGGGATACATGGCTTCGAGAAAACTCTTGTCTCCGGTTAGCTCCCACATGCGTACGTTGGCGGTCACCCAGTGACATGCATAGGTTGAGAGGTAAGAAACCGTTCCTGGACACAAACCGGCAACCAGTCCGTCACTGCGGGCACATGCGGCAGCCTGGCTGATTGCGCGTCTAAACAATCGAAGGTCGCCATAAGCGACGGCAGCATTTTCGAGTCCGACGGTTAGGGAATCACCGATCCACTCGCCTCGCTCACGGGTCGGGTTGTCAATCACAGTGTCCTCTGAGCAGGCTCGGTAGGTTTCGACGCCTACACTCCAAATCTCAGCCAGATGACGGTCGCTTGAGTGGAATGTTCCGGTCGGATGGTCATGATAGGTGCGCTCAACGAAACGCTCATTGAGGATATGAATATGCTTAGGATCGCAACTTACATGAATCTCCAGAAAGCGTCCCCCTTTGACGGTATGAGGCATGAACTCCTGAGGTCTGCCGCGAGCGACGAAGTGATCCATGTTGCATGAGGAACCAGTGGAAAGCGTAATCCATGGATTCACTCTCCCACCGGCAAGACTTTCGGAATGAGCGGTTTCGACAACCGCGCCTTTGGGTAGATCCAGAGTGAATAGGGGGCGACCCAGGCGAACTCGCCCTAGGTCGTAGCGGCGCCAGACGCCTTGGGGAGTGCCGTGTTGAGCTTCCAGGTCGCGTAGGAAGAACCTTACCGGCGGGTCGTCGGCCTCATATCCAAATCCTTCTGTAAACAGTCCGTGCCGTACGGGCTGCAGGTTCATGGGTTCGCGGAACTGGACGACGACGTCCGTTTGCAGCGGCTTGGCGTTGAGCTGAATCCGGGTTGGGGCGTCCCACTTGGAATCATCAAAGGAAATGGACTGCCAATCGAGCGGTACTCGACGCGTGTCGCACCAGTCGATCCAGCCTAGTTGAGGATTGATTCGGCGGACTTCGGCTGAGTAACCCGGCAATCCTATGGTTTTCCAAGACGTGTGTGCAGGATCGTTTCCGATTTGAACGTCGCACGCAACAAATGGCGATTGTTGCACCATCATGCGGGTATCGACTCCTTCGCTGTGGGCGTGAATCGCGATGACGTGCTTTCCAGAATTGACCGGGACTTTGAAGACTTGAAACTCCGGCGCGGACCTGGGCCATCGAACGGGTCCTTCGCCAATCCAGTTTCCGTCGACAAAAACGAGAGTCGGGCAGGAGGAAAGAAGCCGAATACGAACTGAAGCTGACGAGGGCGTGGCGAATTCGCCTCTAAACGCAGCATGAAAGTCTCTATGGCGAGTCTCATCCACCCACATCGCTTCTTTTAAGTCCCACATTGCGGGAGGGGTGGTGCTCATAGATTTTCAGCTTATGCGATTTGGCAATTGCTGGGGGCGGATTTCGGCCATAACGCCGCCTTAATCCGTTTAGTAGAATCTTATCGTGCCCCCGGGGAGTACAATACATAGGCCGCCGTCGTTGGAGCAAAAACTTGCTTTCAACTTTTTCCCGGCGAGATGCCGGAATTACCTTTGAATACCACCCACGATAGCGATCCTTCGCGCAAACACCATGTCCCGTTTGCCCAATTTTTCTTCTTTACCGGCCTTCAGTTTGCGATTGCCTTGGTCATCTTTCGATTCCTGGCGCCAGGCGTTTTCGCAAGCGAAATAAAGCACCCAGGAATGATTGTCGCCTGGACGGCGCTGTTTGGGATTCCGCTTAGTCTTTTTGAATACCTTTACCATCGGTATTTGCTGCATTCGGCCGTGCTTCCTTTCTTAAAGGCGATGCATCGCGCGCATTCGCATCATCATGGTCTGACTGCGGTCAAAGCCTCAGTAATGGCCAAGGAGCCGGAGATGCTGGTTCCGGTAGCAAATGAGTACGCGGTTGAGCATGATCACCAAGAAGAGGACATGATGTTCCCGATCTATGCTCTCTCGATCTTCCTCGTGCTTTTCTCGACTGTGTTGGCGCTACCGTTTAAGTTAATTTTCCCGGGCCAGCCGGTGATGTTCTCGATCATCACGTCGGTGACACTTTACTACGGAGCTTACGAGTTCTGGCACGCGATCATGCACCTGCCCTATGATCGATTCTGGAAGCCGTTGATGGAAGCCAAGAGCGTCGGACCTGTTGTTCGTCACGTGTACGGTTTTCACCTTATGCACCACTGGCGCCCAACGGCAAACCTGGCCGTGGTCGGCCTGTGGGGAGTCGCGATTTGGGACCACGCTTTCCGAACTCACCATCGTCCACAGCGAACTCCGCTGGTTGGCGCCCAAGTGAATTACCACGACGCCCAACTAAAAGGCCCGCGCTGGCCAGTAGCCACTCTAGACCGATGGCAAGCCAAGTGCTACCAATGGTCAAGAAAAGTAGAGGCCGCCGCAGCAAAAGCATTTCTGAAATCCAAGAAGTCGTAATCCTTCTGAACCCCCTCCCCCATCTGGTTCGTGATGGGAGAGGGGGCAGGGGGTGAGGGAATTCAGTCTCCTGCCTACTGACTTCTGCCTCCTAAACGTGGGTACAATGCATCCTCTTACTGCCGCTTAGCTCAGCTGGTAGAGCAGCTGACTGTTAATCAGCGGGTCGTAGGTTCGAGTCCTACAGCGGCAGCCACTTTTTTAAGGTCATTACTAGAAGTCGGAGTTGTTAGCCTTGCGGCACACCATCGCCCTTACTGAAGAAAGCGAGCAGGCCCTTCTGAAAATTGCCAAGGAGGGAGGACAAAGTGCTGACCAAGCCCTCTCTGTAATTGCCGAGGCACTGCTCGGAAGTCTTACAAAAGACGTTGTCGTTGGTTATGACGAAAGCGGAGTTCAAAGAATCCATGCGAGTGGCAATTCGGTTGTGCCAGTAAGAAAGACTCTAAATGTTATGGGCGGGGATGCCTGTATCCGCTACACGCGGATTCCCATTTGGCTGCTTGTGCAACTCAAGCAAGCTGGTTATTCTGAAGAACGAATTCTTGCGAATTATCCTGGGCTAACTGCTTCGGATCTAATTGCGGCATGGGATTACTACGCGGCTCATGCAGAGCAAATTGAGTCCGAACGTCGGGCCCATGAAGAAGCAGCGTAATGGCAAGGCTCTATAGCAACGAAAACGTCCCATTTGAGGTCGTGATTGAATTGCGTCGCTGGGGCCATGACGTTTTAACCTCTTACGAAGCCGGCAACGCAAATTCCCGGGTGCCGACGACCATGTTCTAGAGTTCGCATTTTCGAACGCACGCATCTTGGTCACGAATAATCGGCGGGATTTCATCCGTCTCCACGGGCGTGGAAATGCTCACATAGGCATCATTGTTTTTACTTTTCACTAAGACTCAATTGGGATTACCGCTCGGATTGATGCGGCACTTAATGATAAACGAGCAGTTGCAAGGTTTTTAGCTGAATAGATGTCCTTGGCTTTGGTTTCGATTCGCCCTAGCTCCAGAATTAGACCCCTCCAAAGTAGTCAGAGTCTAATCGTTTGACTTCGAAAGTGCCAGTTGACACAACTCCAACGTTGAATTCAATCATTAATTTAGCGAGCCATATTCCGTCAATTAAAACTATCTTCTTGTCAATTGAAGACGCATATGTTCGGGCCTCTTTAGTGTAGTCGGAAGTCGTAATGAAGACCCCTTTTCTGGCACGCTGGCCATCTAGTGCTCCAGAGAACTTTTGGATTTCTGGTCTACTCACTGTGTTTTCCCAACGTTTGGCTTGAACGTAGATGCTGTCAAGACCTAAATGATCTTCTTTTATTACTCCGTCGATTCCCTCGTCTCCGCTCTTTCCGATCGCCCGACCTGCGTCAGCTCGATTACCGCCGTATCCCATCTTAACCAGCACTTCAATCACTACATATTCGAAGAATTTGTCGCTTGACATTTTCAAAGCTGCCAAAACCTCATCAGCTAGCTCGGATTGCAGCGTTTGAAATGCGGTTGCCAGTGTTTCTTCAGGTGTAAGCTGAGACGGCGTCTCTGGGAGCAGTTCTTTGGAATTCTCAGCCTCGCCGATTGTTCGATTTCTGAATTCATTGAACTCTTTGAATTGCTTGAGAAGCGCCACATCAAGACTTCCCGGATTCTTCTGGAGCGTTGCCTTACCCCTTGAAGTTATCCTAAATATCCCGCGCTGAGGTCGCTCCAGCAAGCCCGCCTTAACTAAATATGTTTGTGCCCAAGCCACTCGATTTTAGAAAAGCGGTTGAGGCCCACTCGGTAGTGTCTCTTCCATTTCGTGCTTTGTCAATTTAAACTCTACGGCCAAGTCTGGAACCACCCTCTTCAATAGGTGATCGCTTCCATCGCTGACAGCTTCGAGCAATGGAAGCATGCACTCTTGATAACTTGGAATTGGCATATATAGCGTCGATTCTACTATCGCTAAGCCAAAGACTCTGTAAATCCATCGACGGGTAGTAGGCTGCAATGGTAGGACCATAGGTAGTTCAAGGCCTGTACTGCCCGCAAATGCTCAAAAGGATTCGCCTACTAAACTGAAGGCAGGTCTCGCCAAGGGTTTACCAGGTGAATTCCGCAATCCGCAAAGTCCCCGATATTGCGCGTTGCCAGAGACGCTCCCCGGCATCGTGCGATGGACGCGATCTGGGCATCGAATTGCGCGATCGGCCGCCCCGCTTTTCGGCGTTCGGCGACGATCTTGGCAAATGCAGTTGCGGCGGACTGATCAAACGGCAGTACTCGGCCTTCGAAATCTTGGGCCAGCACCGACTCTAAAGCTGCCTCAAGTCCATCTCGACGTTTGCCAGGTGGCAAGAGTTCCAAGCCTAGACGCAGCTCGGCTTCGGTGACTGCACTTATGAAAAGAGTTGTAGATGGTTGGGATCTTATCCATGATTGCGCTTCGGGAGACGGCAACGGTCGCATGAACTCCGAAACAACGTTTGTATCGAGAAGGATCACAGATCGAACCTCGGAGGCTCACGGGCCGGCTCCCTCGGTATCTCTTGTAGTTCCACTCCTCCTAATGCCTGAAATTTGGCATGGATTGCAGAGCCTAGGTCGGTGGTCAGGTCAGGCTCGCGGTTGAGCGCGTTCCTAATGATGCACCTCGCCTCTTCCTCCATCGACCACCCATGGATGGCCGCCTGAATTCTCAGGCGTGTCTTTAACTGTTCCTCGAGGTTACGAATCGTGATACTCGCCACTGCTTACCCCTATGATTGCATTGATAGCATTATACTCAGTGATTGCGTTGGCTGTGGTGTGGGATTCATATGCTGTCTAGGCTTACCAAAATGAGTCTAAACGGCCGGGTCACTAAGAGGCTGACTCGTGCCAAGGCTTTATACTAATTACACGATCCTGTATAGGGTCGCGAGTGAATAGCTTCGCCTATGATTAGATACGCGTTTTCTTTCCTTTTGGCTATGACAGCGAACGCCGTAGCGTACGCGGGAAATACCGCGCCGGCCAAGCCGAATATTGTGATCATCCTTACCGACGATCAAGGATACGCCGACCTCGGCAAGTTCGGCGCTGAGGGGTTTTCGACTCCGAACTTGGATCGCATGGCCGACGAAGGCGCTATATTCAGGAACTTCCATGTGGCTCAGCCGGTATGTTCGGCCTCCCGTTGCGCCCTACTTACTGGCTGCTACTCCAACCGGCTCGGGATCCACGGCGCCCTCGGACCGAAATCCCGGGTAGGCATCAGCGACGATGAGACGACTCTAGCCCAGCTTCTCAAGCAGCAGGGATATGCGACGGCTTTGTTCGGTAAATGGCATCTTGGCAATGCTCCCCAATTCATGCCGGCACTACACGGCTTCGATCAGTTTTTCGGCCTGACGCTTTCGACCGACTATTGGCCAGGGCATCCGAATCTGATCAAGAACTTTCCTCCGGAAATCGAGGCAATCAAGCGCGAGTATCCAAACTTGCCTATCTACGAAGACGACCATATATTTCGCAGGGAGATGTCGATCGACGACCTGAATCACTTGACGACTTGGTACACGGACCGAGCCGTTAAGTTCATCCATCAGAACCGGACCAAACCGTTCTTCCTCTACGTAGCCCAAAGCATGCCGCACGTGCCATTAGGGGTGAGCGAGAAGTTCAGGGGAAAGACGAAGCGTGGGCTTTATGGGGACGTGATCGAAGAGGTTGACTGGTCGGTCGGTCAAATCCTGGCGGCGCTGAAAAAGAACGGCGTCGACAAGAATACATGGGTTATCTTCACCTCAGACAACGGTCCTTGGCTCTCGTACGGCAATCACGGCGGATCCGCCAAACCGCTTCGGGAAGGTAAGGGCACGAATTGGGAAGGCGGAACGCGAGAGCCCTGCGTAATGCGCTGGCCTGGGAAAATACCGGCGGGAACGGATACTTGGGACATGCTCATGACGATCGATCTTTTCCCAACTATTGCCAAAATCGTCGGCGCGGATCTCCCCAACCACAAGATCGACGGAATGGATGTCTGGCCACTCATCTCGCGCATGCCTGGCGCCAAGAACCCGCATGAATCGTATTGGTTCTACTATGAAGTCAACCAACTACAAGCGGTGACCACCCCGGACGGCAAGTGGAAACTTCAGCTGCCGCATACCTATCAGACATTGGCAGGCAGACCGGGAGGGCGCGACGGAGTTCCCGCTCCTTATTCATCACGGAAACTGGAGAAGGAAGAGCTGTACGACCTCGTGCACGATATCGGCGAAACCACCGACGTGTCAGCCCAGCATCCCGACATCGTTGCATTTCTTGAGGCGGAAGCTGAAAAAGCGCGGGCAGATCTTGGCGACGCGTTGACGAATCGTCCCGGCCCTGGACGTCGACAGCCCGGGTCAGTCACGAGGAATGAGCGGCTTTGAGCCCAGAACCAACTAGACGCCACCTTGTCTGGAAACAGCACGAAGATGATGAGATTAGAATCGAGTGAGGCCGGAAAACCCATCGGCCCGTGCCCGCTCCTCGTCCAGCATCTGCTGCTGGCGCTTAATGCGCTCTGGCACGACCCGCTCGGGCGGACCGCTTGGCACGAAGTCGTAGCTTTCCGCACCCAATCCGGCCAACACACCGAGCTCTATTGGCGAGTAGCAGCCGTCCGCTCGATTGAAACACATCGCCTCCCTTAGGTGTACCGGCGGATTCGAGATGATTCGGATCAGTCGAAGCGGATTCTGCGAAGCCGCGTGCAGCACGAACGGATGGAGGAGAAACACGTCACCCGCCTGCGCCGTCGCTTCCTCGAATTCATTGCATTGCGATACCAGTGCACTGAAATCGAATTCTCGAGGCAAAACACCTTCCGGATGGGCAGCTAAGAATTTTGCCACCACTGGCACTGAGTCGGTCGCGATATAAGTGGGACCGCCCAAATGAACGACGTCGGTCCAATTTACAAAAACGAGCAATCCTTGCTCCGGCGAATTAAGGAAGTGCCGGAAGAAATCGCCATCCTTGTGCCAGCCTGGGGTCTCTGGGCCTGCGGCTTGCCAGGGCTCGTCGGCTCGAATCCCAAGATTCGCGATAAATGCGTCGGCCCAATTGACCGGCAGCTCCAGCCGCCCTTCGCCGCCGACGAGATCGCAAATTGCATCGTAGACTCGGGGGGCGAACTCGTGCACGGGAACTTCGATAGTGCGCGCCAGATGAATACGCTGCTCGACCCATGTGGATTTGTTATCAGGATCGTAACCGAGTCGACGAAAACAGTTGCGGGACCACTCGGCTGCGACCTCGCGGGGAAAGGCGCCCTCGATTTTTATGTAGCCCTTCCGTAGGAAATGCTCGATGTCGCCGTCAGTCAACATTCGCCTAGCCATCGTTCGCAGTTTTACGCCGATCTGGGATTTCAAATATAAGCCGCGCCAAAGTAGTCGGATCCAGTCGTTTTACTTCGCTTACGCCCTAGAGATCGCGCGCCGTTCGGTTGAGAAATAGATAAGAGCGGCAACCGGTAGCGCGAGACCGACTAACGAGGTTAAGGGCCAGCCGCCATGGGCGAATGTCCAGCCTCCAAGCGCAGAGCAGATGGCGCCGCCGATAAAGAAGGTGGTCATATAGAGCGCGTTCAGGCGCGAACGATACTCCGCGCCAAGTATGAAGATCTCTCGTTGGCCCAGTGTCAGGTTCCCGGAGACCCCGAAATCGAGAACGATTCCCGACATCACCATCACGGCAAGAGCAAACGACGACCCATGCGAGAGAAAATGCGTCATCAAAAAAGATGTTGCGACACATACCATCGCGAAAGCTGTCGCCCGTCGCGTCCATCCCGCATCGGCGACTCGCCCGGCTAGTGGGGCGGCAACCGCACCGGATACCCCTGCCAATGCAAATAGGGCGATTCCACCCTGAGACATGTGATAGGCGGGGCCAGAGAGCAGGAGGGGAGTTGTCGTCCAGAAAAGGCTAAACGCGCCAAATAAGCAGGCTTGATACAACGCTCGACGTCTCAGCACAGGTGTGGTTTGCATCAAGTGAACCATCGAGGAGAGGAGTTCGCCGTATCGAACCTTCGCCACACGAGTTCTCTGCGGCAGGCTCATCCGCAACACCAACCCTAGCACGAGCATCAAAGTCGCTGAAACATAGAAGACGACGTGCCAGGAGGAGAACTGGGTAATGAAACTCGAAAGCGGTCGAGCCAGCATGATTCCGAGCATCAGTCCGCTCATGACGTTGCCGACAACACGGCCGCGCGACTCGGGCCGCGCCATGTGCGATGCATACGGCACGAGCACTTGTGCAGCCGAGGTTCCGATGCCTGTCAGCATCGCCGCAGCCAAAAATGGAGCAGGTCGGGTCGAGATGC
>Ga0206823_1072_pt1 | contig 27787 bp, 35 predicted proteins | sample Alteio_BWOrgCont_81_FD_152868 | JGI IMG/M metagenome (GOLD analysis project Ga0206823, IMG submission 152868) | Enriched cells from forest soil in Barre Woods Harvard Forest LTER site, Petersham, Massachusetts, United States -... | ecosystem: Environmental > Terrestrial > Soil > Temperate forest >...
GCCGTATGCAGTTTTGAACGAATCCAGAGCGATTTTTCCCCGTTCCTTATCGAACGCATTCGGGAACATCTTGCCCCAAAATCGCGGTTCTCTGTTCATGTATCCGGTGATTGAGGTGAGCACGGCATCGTTTTGCGTCGATGCATACTCTTTCAGCGAGTCGGAGACGGAGGAAAGCTCATCGACCAAGTTCCTCCGCTCGTGGGTCGTTTGCAGTTGGGTTGGCATCATTGACTTTCTCCAGTTTTGAATTCACATCCGGTCCAGTCACCTTTACCAAGGCCCTGCAATCAATCTGGGCCATCTGTGTGCCTTAATAAGACACCACATTGTTGCGCAACGTCAATCGAATTTCTGCGTTGGTTGCGCAACACTTGAGAAATAAGGCCATCTGCCGCCATCACCGCAAATTCAAAGATAGTGCAACGCATTTATTTTGTTAAAGATACACATACTAGACGCGTTTACCCCGCCCCGGCTGGCTATTAGCTGTATCTCATCTTGAAGCGAAATCGACCCATCCGAATCGAATATGGGTAAGAATCGGACGATTGTTGCCGCGATTTCGGCAACCGTGCAGTACAATCCACGCTTGGCAACATTATGGAGGAATTGCGACGCATGGCGAGAGAGAGTAGTCAATTCGGCGTTTTGCTGGAGCAGGAATTCCAGCGAATCCGGGACCTGAAGGGAGATGACTTGTGGGCGAGAACCTCTCGCGGGATGGCCGGGGTCCTCAAAATACCGCCGTCAACAATCAGTCATTACAGGGCGGGTACCCGTTTTCCCAACGAAGACAACGTGCAGGAAATCGCCAAGATTCTGCGGAGCGAGGAAAACGGCGGCGATGAAGCGAGCCGTCGAGCATTGGTAGATGCTCTGCTCGCCGCCCGGCCGACGCGAAGCGATAGTCAACTTGAGGCTCAAACTTGGTTGCGGAATGTTGGGAAGGAAACCCACTTACTCCTAGTTGAGTTCAGGGATTTTCCGTCCGCAAGTCCAAACAACCCGTCGCGGGAAGTCGCGAAGGAAATGGCACAAGAGGCCGGAAAGGCGGTGGCAAAGGGCCTCAGCTATGCGTTGTTGAATCCGTTTACCCCCGCCTACCAGAAGAGCGTAAGCGAGCTCACCGAATTGACGAACTATCTCAACTCGCTGTGCAGGGCGATCCGCGACACCTATAAACGAATTCTCGAAGAAGCGTACCACCAAGTCATCTTGGACCATCCGGACAACGTTACTCGCCAGGAAGAAGAGTTCGGAGAAATCAAGAAGCGATTGCGAATGTACAGATGGGCTGAACCGCCTTCCCAACAAAACGATTCTCCCGATTGTTGCGCTGGAATCGGGTACAAACTGCTCTATCACGTTGAAGGTTCCGAAACGCCCGAGCTTTGGCATTGGTTGTCCCCTCCGCACGGGGAAACCGTGATTCGCAAACCCCACTACATGCCGGAAATTCTTGCTGTAGAGGAAGGGTTTTATCCGATTCTCCAAATGTTTGGAGAAACAGGCCAGTTCCCCACCACATCCGAAATGGAAGCCTACGCGAAGCGTGAGAGCCGACGGTCCTTGTGGGAGGAGACCAACGAGTCGACCGATTCACGTGTGGATTCAATAGCAAGGGAAAAGGCCAAGGCCAGGGGAAAGAAGTCAGAGGGTTGATTGACACAACCTACCTAACGTCCAAGGCGACCGCCGATCTCGACGGTTCGTGATGTAATAATGACCGCTTCAGCGAGCTTGGTTTCACAAGTTGCTGGCGGCATCTAACGCCGGTTGCCATAGCAGGCACCTGCGGGTGTTGTGCTTTCATTCGAGGACTATGCGACAAACAGAGGATTATTCAGAGCTCATGGGCCAAGTTGCCTTGATCACGGGTGCGAGCCAAGGGCTTGGTAAGGTTTTCGCTGCGGATCTTGCCCGCCAAGGAATGAAGATAGGTCTCATCGCGCGAAACACCGAGCACCTCAACGGCACCGCTCGTACTATTCGAAAACTCCACAGCCGAGCACTGAGTCTGACTGCGGACGTAACCGACCGGGATGCGATGTGGAATGCTGTTGATGAGGTTGAGGCCGAGCTCGGTCCGATTGACGTGCTCATCAATGCCGCCGGTTCTATTATGTCTCCGGGCCCGCTCTGGGAGGCGGACCCGGACGACTGGTGGAAGGTATTGGAGACAAATCTCAGGGGGACGGTGAATACCTGCGCTGCCGTTGCGCCGAATATGTGCAAAAGGAAGCGGGGCCGCATCATCAATGTTGCGAGCAGCACCATACTTCACGGCAAACCGTATATGTCGGCATATGTGACGAGCAAAACGGCGGTTGTAAAGTTCACGGAGATACTATCCGCCGAACTTGCTGAATTTGGGGGCTCTGAGGTGACTGCATATTCCATTCATCCTGGTACCGTGAGAACCGCGATGGCCCAGACACTTCTCCGTCCCGAGTACGAGCGTTGGATTCCATGGTTCCATGAAATCTTCAGAACTGGGCACGACCATCCTGCTTGGATAGGGAGTGCGCTGGTACAGTACCTTGCAACCGGCCGGGCATCTAAGGCCACCGGGCGATATTTTGTGGTTCCGACCCCCGGCGCGGACACAGTTGAGGCGATCAAGAATGCCACTCCTGATGAATCAGAGAACGCCAATTTATTGCGAATTCAGATAATCCCGAAACACTCGTCGGAAGCCGGTGCATGAGTTCGCTATTCGATCAGGAACTAGCAAGTCGCTGGGTGGGACCCGGGATTTCAATAAAAAAAAGCAGGGCATACCGTGAGGCATTGGCCCTGCTTGATGGCTGATCGATTTATATGGGCGGATCACCAGCAGGCAGGAATCCAGTCACCGCGCCGCGCATCCCAGGCTCCTCGGCTGCGGAATACCAGAGCCCCAATTCGAGGAAATCGGCAATCATCTGGAAACACACCGTCTCAATGGAAGAGATCGGGCCGCAGTTGCTCGGCGGAACATCACCTGCACAGACCATCGCAAGATCACCCCAACTGCTGAGCCGGCCGGGATGGGTGAGGAGGATTGATCCAACCGCGACGGAATCAAGCCCATATTCGTTGGGGAGAAGAGCTTCACAAACTTCAAGAACAGAGCGACCCCGATGCCGCATGCCGAGTTGGGCCGCGACAAGCAGGATATCGCCCGGTTGATTGTGCATGACCAAGGAAAGCGCTTTGCTCGTCCGCGCAGTGCGTCGCAGATCTTCCGATGTAATGACGGTTGGATCGTTATACAAGTAGAAGTTTCGGTTATTGCGCATCGTGTTCAAGATGAGCCAAATGCCTTTGCAGTGCAACTCATCGGCATCAACGTCCTGAAATCGAGCTTCCACTGCGGAAAGTGACGGAATGGCGAACCATCCTTCGGCATGCTCCGGAAGCGGAGGTAACTGTTTCGTATAACAAAGTGCTGGCACCGGATCGAGCTTTAGGAGTTCGCCAAGCATTTGTATCTGTTCGATGATTGGCTCGGGGCCTCCATAGTTTGAAGGATAGTCGGCAGGCAATGGAGTTCTCCGTTTCTGCCCGCATAAATGAAGCGAGCGCGCAACGGACGATAATTCCGTCCGCTGTGCGCTCGCTTCACCGGAAATACCGGCTTCAACTTTCTGTCAAAGAACTCGATTGTTTTAATCGATAGTAACCATTTTGTCAATAGTCTGCGGATTGGACGGAAAGATGTTAAACGAGGCGCTCGCCGAATTCAAAAGCTTAGTCCGCCATGGGGACTCTTCTATACGATGATCGCGGCGAGCGCATAACGATCTCACGGCAATCCTGAAACAACTCGAGAATGCGGCCGACGAACTAAAGCGGATGGAGAGTGGGCGATGAACCCGATAGAGGTAATCCACTTATGCGTCGAACCGTACCGATCGGGCATCGAGGAATTGATCGCCAATTGGGTGCGGACGCTCGATTCGCTGAAGGTACCCCTTCTTTTGAAGCCCTATTAGCCGATTTCCAGCCGTCGTGTTTTCGACGCCAAGCCGGTCCGCGAGTTGGGCTGCCGTCACAGTGCCGCCCGCTTGAAGTACCAACTCTAGGGTTTCCCGGTCTTTCACGGTGAGATCCCCAACTGGCTCGGCCTTGTCGAAGTGGGTCGGCGAGGAGCTAACAAATATGGCAAGATCCTGAGCTGTGGCAATATCGCTTACGACATTCCGAGTCGCCTCATCTTCGCTGCTGACAATGAAGGTGAAATTGCCATAGCGGCCAGCGCGAACGTCTTCCCCAATTCCTACAATTACGTCCCGAAGCACGACCGGAGTCGGGCGCAGTTGTCCCAAATGGAGAATTCCGATCATCGGTCCGTGCCGGCGGTCCTGTGGCATGAATCGTGTGACTAAGCGGCCTGCGTTTGGGTCATCCCAAACTGCAGGCCCGGTTCCAGCCGGTACAAACTTTATATCAAAATGAATCTTGTCCAATCGGCACCACCCAGGAACCTGAATGGTAACACTTGACTGCAAGTCCTCACATGCGCTACATTCCCACTATTGATCGTGGGAATGTGGTAGATGATTCCAAAGGAGAGATGAACTGATGCACAAGCACAACGAACTTGAGGTGAAGGTGGTGGTAAACGGCCAAGCTGTTTCATTGACTGTAAACGTCGAAGCGCCGGTTAGCACATTGATCGAGCATGCTCTCGCGAAATCGGGCAATTCAGGTCAGCCGATAGCAAACTGGGAGCTGCGTGATGGTAGCGGTCACGTCCTTGATCAGGCCCGAAAAATCGAAAGCTACCACTTTCACGAGGGCGTCACCTTGTTTTTGAACCTCAAGGCGGGTATTGGAGGTTAGTAAAGTGCCTGTTCAATATGCCGATCCAGGCGTCTCATTGGCCAAGTTTAACCGCGAGCTAGCTGAGTTCCGCGCATTTGGGAAAGAGTATCGCAGTCGTGGATGGTTTCTCACTGAGGCCGAGTTTCCTAGGGTCCTCGTGGTCCTTGCCGCACCGAAGCTCCAGCCCGCCGCGATTGTGATGGGTGTAGCTCTTGACTACGCTAATTATGACGCTGCTCCGCCATCAGTCAGAATTGTGAACCCTGTTACGGGTGAGCCTTACAAGTTTAGGGAACTTCCCAATCCCCTGAACCGCACTCTGCCCCCCCAAGAAGTTTCCCTTCCTGGGATGCAGGCCGAGCAGAAGATGGTAGTCGCCGTCCAGCAGCCGTATTTGCAAGCGTATGGCCCTGATGAAATTCCATTCCTTTGTCTGGCAGGCGTTCGCGAGTATCATGACCACCCGGGTCACAGTGGGGATCCATGGGAGCTTCATCGCGCTAGTGGGGCCGGACGACTGGTGCGCCTTCTGGACGTCATTTTTCGTTACGGAGTTGAACCGATCGCAGGGTATGGAGTCCAGCTTGTGCCGCAAGTTGGCCTAAATTACGGACCTCCGCCTTCATGAACACACTCGAAGCCATCTCGCGATTTGTCGTCCCCTTGACCGTCGTATATGCGACCGACGAGCAACTGCGCTTTGCCGGGCGCATTCATTCAGAGTGCTTTGTACTATGGAGCGGTGTGCAAGAAGGGGACAAATTTTTGGTGCGCAACGTGCATGTACCGAAGCAGACCGCCTACCGGTTTCCAGATGGCCTCTGTGTGCGCGTAGAAGGTGACGAGCTACATCGCTTGAACCTATGGCTATATGAACATGGAGAGCAGTTGGGTGTGCAGGTGCATTCTCACCCTACCGAGGCTTACCACTCCGAGACCGATGATACCTACCCAATTGTGACAGTTCGGGGCGGTCTTTCACTCGTAGTTCCTGACTTTGCCCGCGAGGGTCTTTTGGGCGGTGGAGTTGCTAGTTACCGCCTCGGTTTTTCGGGTTGGGACGAGCTATCGCTCGATGACGTCAACCGGATGATTCATTTCGGAGAGTAGAAAATGGCACTTGCCGACTATTTTGCTCGCAGTTCGCTGGCTGCGTCGCAGATTCTAGCGGGTTTTGATGAGCAGCGCATTCGCATGCGTTTAAGCAAAGTACGAGTGGGAATCGCAATTGGCACGGACGCGGCTGAGTGCTCCGAGGGGATCGCGCTACTTGATCTCCTCATTCGGCTACTCGCGCGGCTGTATCCGACGCTTGTACTTCGAGGCTCCGGCATCGCCCGAGTGACGGCAGACAACGCGATGGCGATAGCAAGGCGCATCAATCCTAAAATCGAGTTTGCGACCAAACCGACCGTGGAGATTGCGATTGGAACTGCTCTCCCCTCTGCGGGAGATTGGCCACGCATTTATGTCGGCTCGAGTCACTGGGACGCATTCGTTGGTACGGTGGAACCATACCGAATCGGGAAATCCAACAATCCATTCGGATCGGGCGCCGCCGCCTGCTTGGGCGCGGCGAATCTATTCCGTCTGGTCTTCCAGCCGAGGGAGGCTTCCCTTGACAAGAATTCAACGTTTTCCGCGTTGGAAGGGGAACCACGGAAGAGTCGCCACGTGGAGCTTGGAGGTGGAATCGGCGAAGTAGTGCTTGTAGGTGCGGGGGCGATTGGAAACGGCGCGGCGTGGGCACTTTCCCGCGTACCCATGGAGGGTATGCTGCACTTGATCGACCATCAAGTGATTGATCTCGGCAACTTGCAGAGATACGTGCTAGCCGAGCGCGATGACGAGACTATAGGCAAGGTCGAGGTCCTAGCACGGTATTATCAGGGAAAGATTCAGGCAAAACCTCACGCCTCGAAGTTTCAAGACTTTGTGGCATCTGAAGGGTATTCGTGGCGTCGAATGATCCTCGCGCTCGACAGTTCACGGGACCGACGTTCCGCGCAGGCGTCGTTGCCATTTTGGATCGCGAATGGCTGGACACAACCCGGTGATCTCGGCATCTCTACTCATGACTTTCTTAGGGGCGCATGCGTTAGTTGCATGTACCTTGCTGATCACGCACTTGAGAACGAAGATGCGATTATCGCCGGAGCACTTCGGGTTCCTAACCAATTGATGGAAGTTCGAAAGCTTCTTCACAACGGTGAAGGTGTTCCGCGGCCGTTACTTGACTCCATTGCCCGCGCGTATGAAATTCCAATCGAGCGTTTACTCCCGTTTGAGGGCCGCCCGGTTCGTACCCTGTACACAGAAGGCATTTGTGGGGGAGCGATCATTCCACTTGGCGCTGTGGGGACAACTCGCCAGGAGGTCCACGTCCCTCTCGCGCATCAATCATCATTGGCGGGAGTGCTCCTTGCGGCCTCCTGCATTCGAGACGCTTTGCAAGTCGCTCGTCAGGGCACTCAAGTCACACGGATAAATGTCATGCAACGATTAGGGACTTACCTGACTCAACCCGCGGCAAAGGATACGCGCGGTATATGCATCTGCCAAGATGCCGATTATCGTGACGCCTACGAGAGGAAGTACGCAGACGGTGCATACGAGAAAAGCAGGGGGCCATCGTGACCGGCTTTCGGTGTCCTTAGGTGGCCGGAATCAAGCCCAAAAGAAGTGCCTGTTTGTTCCGATTTCCACCCGGCATTCGGTTACGGCGGGCACTTCATATTCTCGGCCAATCACGCTCCTAAAGTGTTCAAGATTCTGCTTCGCCCTCGCCATCCCCATCCTCGGAGCCTTTGGCTTCCTTAACGGTGAGATACACCGAAAAATCTCGCCAGACAGATTGGGCAAATTGAAATGCAAATGACCGATACGCGGAGAAGCATCGCGCCGCTGCGATCAGCGTAACGCATACGCAAACCCATAGAATCAATTCAACTCGAGGCGGAGCATTCTTGGAGAAGTCCGACGGTTGCCATGTGAAAACCCAGAATCCTGCGCAAAGGAAGAGCATCAGGAGTGAAATGGCCAACGCGATCACTGAAAACTTGTTGACTTCGCGATTCCGAGACAGTCCGAGGAAAGAGGAAGCTAAAGCAACGGCCGCACTCAGAATTGTGAAGGTCGTAATCGTGGCTCGCAAGCACGCCTGATCGCTATGGAACGCAAGTGACCAACCGGCTAGATAACAGGCTCCCGCAACGAACGCGCAAGCGAGGCCACGCATCATGGCGTACAGCCCCTCGAATTGCTCGACATAGTGAGCGGTCTTCTTGGCAATCAAGTAGCTGCGGGCCTGAAAGAATGCCGTATTGCGGTTACTGAAGATTGCACCCGCTCCATCGCCATCCTCGGCGACGCGCAGATCTGATCCGGCCAGCTTCTTGAAATGATTCCAAGCGGCACCCACAGCAGCCCGAGGAGCGCGACACCCGGCAGCAGATATCCATAGACATCGTAGAAGTTAAATTGCTTAATCACCCGTCACCATGTCTTTCGCTAGTGACAACTTCGATGATATGGCTCTGCGCAGATCGGCTAAGATTGATTGCAAAGTGTCTTCGGCTTCCTGGGAATTCTTCACGAGTACCGAAGCGACGCGCTGATGACCGCCACCGCCATATTGACGGAAGATTTGTCCGAGGGGAACGCTCCGAAAGTGTCGCCACGGATTGCGCATCGCAGTGATTTTTGTGCCATCTCGGGAATCCAAAATACCCACCGAATATAGCGCTTTAGGGTATTTCAAATAAGGAGCATACCGGCTCACGCCGACAGCGTCCGAATTGTCTACGCGGAATACAACAATTCCATCGCGTTCCAACCGCGAAGACTTTCTGAAGAGCTCTTGACCGGTACGGATTTCTTTGCGCGCACTCCGGTAACGATCAGCAACTTCCCTCAAACTCGCCACTTCCGCCAAGCTCTTGGAGCGTAGATGTTCCACTAGGAATTGACAATACTCACGCGATGGATCGCGCATGAAGCTCATGTTGATGCGCAGGGCGGGAGCGTCCCCGAGCACGGCCTCCTCCACGGAATGGTACTTCGCTCCATCGATTCGGTTGGCCCAGCTGACCATTTCCCGGAATCGCGGCCGTCGGATTGATTGGTATGTGTTTCGCCATATAACGGAAGCGCACGATAGTGCGCTCGGATCGAAGAACAGATGGCCAGGTTGTCTCTTATCGAAATGCGCCTGCGATTCTGGCGTTAAGAAGGTTGTTTCGTGGTGATCGGCCCAGAAATCGGCGTCGGGATGGTAGAGAAAATCCACGACGGCGGCCGGTCTTGCCAAAGGACAAGAGACCCAGGTGCTGCGGTCGGAGTAGCCGCAGGGCACCACCTCTCGCGTGTCCCACCCCTTCTTTTGTTTCAAGTACTCGGATGCCAGCACGGCTGAAACGACGCCATCGAAGCACGGAAAATGAAGGTAGACAGTCAGTTCGTTTGGCATGGCTGCACCTGAACATTACAATAGCACTCCCACCCCGGCGGCGCTTCGTTCGGGATGACGGGTCGGAAGTTCAGGAATTGAGGGGGTTTCCTACGTGCGGACAGCCTTTGTCCCGCTCTCCAAGACCGGCTGCCGGACTACTCTTTGAGACATTCAGCCAGCGGTACGAGCCTAACCCAACACCAGTCACCAGCAACTTGCCCTTCGAAGGGCCCTTACCCAGACCTTTGCTCAATCGGAGCAGAATCTCGGCGGGGTCACCAAGTGTAAGCGGGTTCACTTGCCGCTTGACGTCGCCTAAGATCGAAACCGCCTTTCAATTCCCATCAGGATCATCATCGTCAGTCTCATCCGCATCTTTCCCGTTGACGTATGCCTTACATCCCTCAGCAAAGGACGGTGAATTCGAGTTCTCTCCAGCTGTTTCACAGGCATCTTCGTCATCAATCGAATGCTCTTCAGCCCACGTATATCCAGCTTCATGTCCGCTGCAGTCCTGACTGCAAGGATCACCGGCGAAAGTCCTGCCTGCGGTGACCTGCTTCCCCGGACTCGATAGGACATCTGCTTTGACCGGCGATCCACTTTCGGTCTCTGAATTCTTATCGCCGTCGGATAGCTGGAGATGTTAGGCGGTGACGGCGTGCTATTCATCTGCCTAAGCACAAGTACCGCTGCGCCAATAACGAATATTCCGATCACAACTTTCCGGTTCACTGGTTTCGCGTCTCCTTTGGAATTGCCGCGTATAGTCCTAAGACCAACATTGGCACTGTCGTTTTCAGATTTGAAAGAGTTTAGAAGTCCATATCGGACAGAACGAAACCCTTGTTCACCAGTGCTGCCCGTCTTGACTCATACCGTTGCCGAGCCTTTTCCAGCGTCGGCAGTCTCTCCGTCTCAATTTCATCGCACATGAAATTTCGGTCGACTTCGCTCCAAGCGATTCGTGACTCCTCAACCAGGAATCTAGGTGGCAACCAGCACTCAAGAGAATCGAACAATCGCAGTGAATGGAATACCTGCTCATGGAGCGGCTTCCTGGAGTCTTCAGACTTCGAGAGTACTTCTTCCATAAGACGATCTGGTCAAATCGAGTTGCAGAATACCGGTAGTCAGCCTCTCCGGTCTGTGATGGTCCTCACTTCTGGGTGATTGCTGCGCTGCTGAGCATCTCCCGGCGCTTACAGACTCCGCAAGTTCCGCCTTCTTTGGCGCAGTGCTTGCAATACTTGCAGTTTTTACATGCATTGCACGGATCACTGCCAGTACAGGTTGCATAGGTGCCATCGGTGACGAATCCGAGAACTGCTACCAAGAGACACATGACGATCCAAGAACCGCTTTTGCGTACCATAGTTCCGCCTTTTGTGTGAGCGAATTCAACGTAGCGCATGTCAAATCAGAACGCAACGGTAAATACTCGGATCAGGAGCTGACATCGTTGAGCAGCACCTTCCGGGTATGTTCACACTAACTTGCGGCTGCGCCGGCGGCTCAAGAGCAGCCCGGGGTTGCGGCGGCTGCCGTGGTGGCTGGCTGCGATCTCGGCTTATTGATCGCCGATAATGACACGACAAGACGGCGCAGGCGGCGCCAGTTGCAGGCCGATATTGCGTTCGGCCCAGAGCAAAGACCGAGCCGGGGAGCAACACGGGCTGGATACCCGCATCGCGGGTGAGTTTCGCCTCGTCTCTTCGCCTCGCCGGTGGGGCCCATGTTCGATCCCGACGCCGCACTAATGCCTGCCTGAACCGTACGATGTGAGTGAACCTACAAACCCCGCACCGTACAACCGGTTATTGCATCTATCCTTCTTTCGCTCCGGCTTTATGATGACCTGACGCTTCGATAACAATAAAGGTCGAATCGAAGCGTAATACATCACTACCCCGCCAGCACATGAATGGACCGCTTTCCTACATCGGCGGCAAACGTGCCATCGCAAAACAGATCATCGCTATCTTCCCGGAGCACACGACGTATGTAGAAGCATTCGCGGGCGGCGCTCAGGTGTTCTTTCACAAACCGCCCTCGAAGGTCGAAGTGTTGAATGATCTCGACGGCGAACTCGTGAATTTCTACCGTGTCTGCCAGCAGCACTATGAGGAACTCATCCGGTATTTCCGCTTCGTGGTACGGAGCCGCGAATGGTTTGCGCTTCTCAAGTCAACTGATCCGAGGACGCTCACCGATGTCCAGCGTGCCGCCCGGCACATGTACCTCCTCAAAAATAGCTTCGGGGGACTTGTCCGCGACCCGCATTACAGCATAAACATTGTTCAACCGCCGAGCTTCAATCTGGAGCGGCTGCCCGAGATCATCGAGGAATCCCATAAGCGGTTGATGCGGGTGCAGATCGAGTCGTTGCCGTATCAGGAGATACTCGCACGCTTCGACGGGCCAGCAACGTTGTTCTACCTCGACCCGCCGTATTACGACCGCGAGCTATACAACTACAACTTGAAGCCGGAGGACTTTGCGACACTTGCCGAGCGATTGAAACCGCTCCTTGGCAAGTTCGTCCTGTCTTTGAACGATGTACCGGAAGTTCGGACACTGTTCAAGGATTTCTCGATCCGCGACATCGACCTCCACTATACCGCGCAAAAGCATGTCGGTCGCCGTTACAACGAAGTGCTTATCACAAACTTCTGACGTATCCGCAGTTGCTCCAATAAATATTTCCCTACCACCAATGCTTCACTTCCTTGAACGACTCATCGTTTCGCTTTGGAACCGGCTGCAAGGACGGCGCGGCGCGAAGGCTGAGGGCCAGGGCGTGACGCTCGGACAACAGGTTTCGGACGAGGTCGTGACCAAGCGGCGCGTGGGGATCAGTCATACACGCCGCGCCATGCACATCGCTGTACTTGGGAAGACGGGTAGTGGCAAGAGCTTTCTCCTGCGCCACATGGCCCAACAAGATATTGCGGCGGGACGAGGATTCCTGTACTTCGATCTGCACGGCGATGCGAGACCATTTCTCTTGCAGACCATCGCCGCGCATGAGTGGAAGCTCCAAGAGCACTTGCATGAAAAGCTGGTGGTAATCGCGCCCGCCGACCGGGAGTTCTCCGTGGGCCTCAACCCCCTTGAACAGACTGAGGCAAGTTTTGTCAGGATCACGGAGTTCTCGCAGATCTTGAAACGGCGGTGGGGATTGGAGCACTTCGGAGCACGCACCGAAGAATTACTGCGGAATGCCTTGTTCGTCCTCTCTGCCAACGGCCTAACGCTCCTTGAGCTCGCACCGCTTCTCACGCATCCGGGCTTCCGCACGCAATGTCTCAAGAAGACGCCGAATGCCGAGGTGCGCAATTACTTCGAGCTTCGCTACAACACGGCGAGCGAACCGATGCAGGCGACCATGCGGGAGCCGATCTTGAATAAAACGTCGGCCTTTACCGCCGATCCCAGCTTCCGGCACATCGTGGGGCAACCCAAATCCACGTTTTCCGTTACAGAGGCCATGGACGAAGGGCACTGGATCATCGTTGATCTGCCCAAAGGCGAACTGGGAGAACAGGCGCTCACGCTCGGAAGTCTCATCTTTACGGTTGGGAAGAATGCGCTTTTCTCCCGTACGAAGCGAACACTCTTCACGATTTACGTGGACGAAGTACAAAACTTTTTGGCGCACGATGCGGGAATCGAAACGGTGCTTTCGGAGGCCCGCAAATTTGGGGTCTCCGTGGTTTCTGCCAACCAGTTCCTCGGACAATACCCGGAAGGGATGCGCACGGCGATTCTCTCGGTCGGTACCCATATCTTTTTTCAGTTGTCGTCCGTCGATGCAATGACGATCGCTCAAGCGCTCGATGGCGGCAAGTCATTGGCGGAACGACTCAAGAATCTTCCGCAGCGGCACTTTGTCGTGAAGAGTGGGGCCGACCATTGGCACGAGGGCTGCACGCTGGTGATGGACGACCCGAAAGTCAATACCGTTGATCTCTGGAACCGGGCCCGCGCGTATCGCGCACATCCCCGTGCCCTGGTCGAGGCTGAGATTGCGGAGCGTCATGCAGCGCTCACAAAAACAACGGACGCAATACTCCATGAATGGGAATAGCAGGATCATTCTCCAGGAACGCGACCTGCATCTATTTCGGGAACTTTCGGTGATGCGTATTGCCGACCGTGGGCAGCTGATGATCGCCGCCGGTTTTGGTTCCACCACCCGCGCCAACAGACGGCTGCGCGCACTCAGCCGCACGGGATTCCTCCGGCGTTTCTTTCTGGGTTTCAGCGGAGCCAGGAAAGCGCTCTACGTGCTGTCGCCGAAGGGGGCGGCCACGGCGGGAGTTCCTCGTCGAGGCCCACGACGCCCGCAGGAAACCATGCTCGTCGCAGACTACTTCACGGAGCACCAGCTCACGATCAATGAACTGTATTGCACACTCAAGTTCAGACCCATCCCGGATCCGCGGATTGCCTTCCACCGCTGGCAGAGCTTTCACGAAGCGGTAGCAGCGGGCGTCAATCTCATCCCGGATGGCTATGTGGAGTTTATGACTCCCGCTGGGATCGCTGCATGCTTTCTTGAAGTGGACCTCGGACATGAGTCGCGGACGGTCTGGAAAGAAAAGACCCGGCGCTACATCCAACTCGCGCTATCAGGAGAATTCGCGCAAACGTTTGGGCAGGAGCGATTCCGGGTGCTTGTCGTGACGCGCTCTGAGCGGAAACTGCATTCGATCCGAAAAGCAGTTGCGGAGATCACGCAAAAGATTTTCTGGTTCGCTCCTCTCGCAATGATGAAGGATAGCTTCTTTGCTCCGGTATGGCTGCGCCCTACGGAGAACTCGCAACAATCACTCTTTGACGAACCCCCATGACATATTGCTATTTCTGCGGCAGAGCGACGCCGGGAAAGCCGCTCTTCTGCAATCACTGCGGACGGAGCTACGACGTGAAACTTTGCCCACGCTTACATGAGAATTCGCGTGGCGCGGAGGTCTGTTCACGATGCGGCAGTCGGGAACTGTCAACGCCGCAGCCGATGATTCCGATGAGTTGGCGATTGCTCGCCCTTATCGTGCGCCTCGGCCTCGGCCTTCTGCTCTTCTATGGAACGCTCTCGCTCCTCATTGCATTTCTGCGGACGCCTGGATTACGACACTTCGCCGCCGTCTTGGGCGCGCTGCTGCTAGGACTCTGGCTGGCCTACAGCCAGCTTCCCGATTGGCTCCAGGAGGCGCTCCGCTCGCTCTGGAAGCGGAAGCAACGCAACGATGGCGAGCAATGAGAGACGCAAGTTGGCTTTGGCAGATCACGCAAACACCTTGCAAATCCACGGGATTTCGCTTCCAAGCCGAGGGCAAAGCTGCCCGCAGCATTGCCCTAGGACCGCCGAGCGCAGAAAACAAGCGCCGCTCGGGAATTGGCGATCCGTCCCGACGCTGCCTTTTCTCAACCCATGGGGAAGGCAGTGCCCTTTCCCAATCCATCAACGAACAGCCAACAGACATGAGGAATGACCCGATGACGGAAACGAACACAGCACCTCAACCACGTGAAATTGACGAGGCGATCCGCAGGCGCGTTATCGAACGCGCCATGGCAATCAACACGATGCTCCTTGCCCGACTTGCGCAGGTGGCGGACGACCTCGACGTGGGAGGCCACCGCGCCGCTCTGGGTGGCCTCGATGGCATCGAGCGGCAGATCGACACCATGCGCAGTCTCCTGCTCCTACTCGCGTAGGAGTCCCGCTCTTTCACAACCAACCCATAACCCATAGGAGGAGTTATGACCGCACAGAAAACCGGACCAGCAACGACACAGCCCGCAGCGCCAGCCGAAACACCAACCTCCAGCCGTAAGGCCTGGATCAAAAAGACCCCGGTCGAGATTGTCCTCGAACAGATCGGCAAACAGGAAGAAAAGGTTGCCGAGATGCGCAAGGAACTTGCCCGCGAGGAACGCGAGCTCTCCAAGCTCCAACAGGCCAAGAAGGTCCTGGAGTCGTAATAACTGTACAGAGGAGCGATCTCTCAAGACGCTCCTCTTTTTCGTATTGGAAACTCGCCCGTCGCTTTATTTATCCGGGGTATTTGACAACAAGTGTCTGTCAGATATGCTGAGAGTAAATACTTGAAGCAATGCCCGAACCATCCTCCGACAACTGCAGGCTCTCGCCCGAAACCACTGACGAAGAAGTCATCGCAATTATTGTTCATGATTTTCCGCACTGGAAGTTCATGTGTGACCGCCCGGGGCCAGAACCGGTCATCATCGAACAGCGTGAACTCGGAAGATCGCTGCAAGGAATCTTTTACCTACATGTCGCCGTCCGCTACGCGGGGATCGTCGGAAAGACGGTAATGATCCGTCCTTGATCATGAGGGGTGGTAGCCTCCGAAGGAGACCAGTTGCTGAACGAGATCGCTGCGCTCGCAGAACTCTTCAAAGATTCTCCGCCGAAGATATGAATTGTTTTTCATTTCATTCTACGGACCTGTTCGTATTCGACAAGGTGGTATAAATCTGCCGCCACCGACCCGAATTGTAGCCGCTAAGTATTTGCTATACTTAGCTATATATCCCAATTTCTGGCCCAAGCGGAAGTATCACTAAGATGGCAATTCCGAAAGCTCAACTCGAAACGTGGGCGAATCCGGGTGCGCTTACCACCTCAGCCGCGGCCTACGCCAGCATCCGCAATGCTCTTTTGAAATCGACCTCGCCGGTCGCTGACTTGGGGCTCGACATCTATTTACAGGGGTCCTACGCGAACTCCACCAATATTTATGGAGACAGCGACATCGATGTGGTTGCGCTGTACTCAGCCACATTTTCTGAGGATATTTCCCTTCTGACACCAGCGGAGCGGCAAATCAACGCATCGGCGGGATTTGTTACAGCGACTTACACCTGGACCAATCTCCGTGACGACGTTCTCAAGGCTCTGCGTTCACACTACGGGAACAGTTCAGTAACCCCCGGAAAGAAGGCAATCAAAGTTACGACCGGCAATGGTCTGAAGCCAGCGGATGTGATTCCGGCGATACAATTCCGGCGATACGCTACCTTCCCGAACGCAAGCGAGGCCACGGCCCATTGGGGCATCAAATTCTTCGACTCCTCCAATAACCCTATTGTCAATTATCCCAAGTACCACAGAGAGCGCGGTGAGGACAAGAACTCAGCAACTCGCACCGGCGGTCGCTACAAGCCAACGATCCGAATTTTCAAGAACTTTAGAAACTATCTGATCGACCATCGACTCCTCGCCGAGGGGATCGCATCCTCCTACCATATCGAATGCGCGCTACACAACGTCCCGGATTATCTATTCATCGGCGACTATACCGTGACGATTCCGGCGATCATCACACATCTGCTTACAACCGCATTTATTTCCCTTCGCTGTCAAAACGGAGTCACAGACCTGATCGGGACGGCGGCAACTCAGTGGAGTGGGAATGATTTCACGACGTTCATTATTGCCGCTCAAAACGGATGGGAAGATTTCTGATATGCACCCACACTCCCGCACGGTAAGGTATCACCTGTGTTTTTTGAGCTGGGGCCTTTCGCCCGATTATCGCTATAATGGAACGTATAACAAATGATATGGCAGAAGCCCCACTAACTCGCACGTATGAGCCCGACGGAATCTGCCGTATTCTCGCACTTGACGGCGGTGGCGCTAAGGGTTTCTACACACTGGGAGTTCTCAAAGAAGTCGAAGCAGCGCTCGCCTGCCCTTTGTATCGCCGCTTTGATATTGTGTTCGGGACAAGCACGGGGGCGATTATCGCTGCTCTCATTGCTCTTGGCCATACCATTGACGAGATCCACTCTCTATATAAGGAACACGTTCCCACCGTCATGCGCGAACGGACGGCCGCCACAAGAACGGCTGCGCTCGCTAAACTTGCGTCGGAGGTCTTCGGCAGTCACACCTTCGAAGATGTTAAGACAGGCATTGGGATCGTCGCTTCGAGGTGGCTCACTGAACGGCCGATGATCTTCAAGGCACATGTTGCGCAGGCCCACGGACTTAAGGGGACCTTCACTCCGGGATTCGGAGTAACAATCGCTGATGCCGTACAGGCTTCTTGTTCGGCTTACCCATTTTTCGAGCGTATGCATGTCACAACCTCTGCCGGTGATTGCCTTGAGCTGATCGATGGCGGCTACTGCGCGAATAACCCCAGCCTTTATGCGATTGCCGATGCGGTTGCGGCCCTTAAAAAGGACCGTGAGAACATCCGCGTCCTTAACGTTGGGGTAGGCGTATATCCCGAGCCGAGGCCGACATTAGGGATGTGGTTCGCGAAGCGGTATCTGGTCAGTGTCCAGCTCTTACAGAAGACTCTTGAGATCAATACCCAGTCCATGGATCAACTTAGAAGCATTCTATTCAAGGACGTTCAAACGATTCGGATCAGCGATACTTTTGAACGTCCTGAAATGGCAACCGATCTCTTGGAACACAATCTAAAGAAACTGAACATACTGCGGCAACGTGGCCGCGATTCCTTCGCTGCGCGTCAACAAGAAGTCGAACGCCTTCTCAACTAGCAGCAAAGGTGAGCTTGCGAAACGTCTGGCGTCGGCTTGTAAGTTATGGTTACTAGGTGACCAAAAAGGAAATACAGAAAGTTTAGATGGCGTTCCTCACCGATATTCAGCGCGGCGGCGTGAGCTGACTCTAATCAGCAAAGATCAATTTGCCGTTCCTTCGAATGAGGCTCATTGGCTCACCCAATGCGTCTCCCTGCAAGATGTATAAATCACCAACATATCCCGGAGCCGTACCGGGCGAGAATCTAAACTTGACTCCGTATACCATGTCGGCGAATTGTTCTGGAGTTTCGTCATCTCGAATACCCCACGATTCCCTTATTGCGGGAATCTCCATGATCTCCTTCCACTCTACGATTGATATTTCCAATGGTTTATTCATGCGCAGTTATTTGATTTAAGTATGTGTATTGCTGACAAGATGTCAAGGGGCGAGGCACGCACAACACCGCATTGGTATGCAGGATACATGTATCTATGCATCATGGAGGAACGCCGTAAAGTGGAACATGGAGAACTCAGACTAATAACGACTGGTCATCTTGTGGTGCGTCATCCATAATCACGCGGATATTCTTCAGCATCTCTTGACACTCAGCGCTATTGTCATCGCAATGGGTGCGAACATCCCTCACGAAGGCCCGCAAGTCGGAAATATTTCCCGAATCTGTCCACCGGCGGAACGGTTTACGCACGTCAATGCTGAGTTTTTTGTCCTTGAGGACGAGGTTCGAACCGACCGTGGTGAGGATCATGCGCCTGCGTTGCAAATTCCCAGATCGAAAGCGAGAAATCAAGCTGTGATTGAAGGAAACAATGCTCCCCAAAGGTTCGAACCGTTTCGATCCTCGATTCAGCGCCTCGAGCTTTTGGGTCCAGTCGATTTGCTTGCGTTCGAGTTCCTGACGCTCTTTGATGTATTCATCGTCTGAGAGCAGTTCACGAATCCGCAGCTTTGTTAGGTTCTCCAACTCTCTCATTGATGTTGCACGCGCGCGGATCAGCGAGTCCCTTTGGACCGCGTGATCCTGCTGCTTTTGCTTCGTATCTCTTTCGAGACGTTGTGTCGCCCACCGTTGGAACCGATCAGACAATGAGATTTCACCGAGAAATGTCTCGATCTGCCCTTCGATGTCGTCCAGCGAAAGATACGGTTGTCCGCAATGGCGGTCGAGACGCCGTTTACTGCAGTGGTAATAGGTGTAATGGGTGCCGAAGCGATTGATCTTCTCTTCTCCCGTGACCATGAACCCACACTCGCCGCAGCGGATCATGCCGGTGTAGGAAAAGGAGCGCGTTTTACGCGGCCGTCCAGGACGGCCGAGCAGTCGCTGAACATGCTCGAATTGCTCGATGGTGACGACTGGCTGATGTTTCCCCGGATACGTCTTGCCGTCCCTTTCGAGTACGCCCGCATAGAAGGGATTAGTGAACATGCGATAGACGGCACTCAAGGACGGTGCTTTTCCGCCAATCCGTTTTCGCTTCACGGTGCGCAGGCCCCACTCTTCGGTTGCCATTTCCCAAATGCGGCGCGGCGTGTGTGAGCCGGTGAGCATGAGGTTCCACATTCGCTGTACCAAGGGATATCGCTCATTATCGACAACAATTGTCCGAGCTTCTTTGTCATTCAAATAGCCCAACGGAGCAATGTTTGGAAGCCATCCGTGCTGCAGTTTTGTCCGGTTTCCCCGACGGACGTTTTCGCTCAGGGAATCCACATAATACTTGGAATATCCGAATATGATCGAGAGCATGAACTTGCCCTGAGAGTTGTTCTCAAAGCTGAACGATGCGAAGCGAAGGTCCTTGAGGCCTTTTGTGTCGAGGAGATAAATAATGCGTCCGCCGTCCATGGAATTGCGCGCCAGGCGATCCGGATGCCACGCAATAATGCCGTCCGCCTGCCCAGCGGCTATTCTTTTGAGCATCGCGTCGAAGACCGGTCGCCCCGGTGCTTTGGCGCTGAAGGACTCTTCAAGAACCTCAACGATCTCAACATCACGCCATCCGGCTGACAGCCGTTCCATTTCCTGACGTTGGGACTCGATGGAGAGCACCTGACGGTCCTCGTCCTCGCTTGATTTGCGGCAATATAGAAAATATTTCATGGATGGGATGCATGGGCTTTCAGTTCTCCTCTCGGGATGCGAGCAGCGCGAAGAGTTCCATGAGCGACGACGCCGCGAGCGAAGCATCGGCCTCGGTGATCGTTTCGTGGAACTCCTCTTTCCATATTTCTATGAAGTCTTGCAGATCGGCCTCGGTGAATTGCATCCTGCCAACGGTACCCGGATTGATTGCGGAGAGAAAGATGCACAAACCCGCTCGGGGTAGAGGGATGCAACATGGTGTCGTGGCGGGATCGAGACATTTCCATTAACAGTACGGAGCCCGCACAAGATGTCAATAGACTGGGGATGAACCAAGGCTGTTTTCCTCAAAACCCGGCTCGTCACTCCGGTTCGTGTATCTAAGTCGTTGCAATATGGCTTGGTACGCTAAAAGGAAAACGGTCGTACTTTGAAAAACCTATTACCTTCTATGCCAACACCATCCAAACCAGTTCCTAACCGCATCTTCGTCCATCGTCGTAAAACGAGTCTTACCCAACGCGAACTTGCCATGCTTATTGGGTATGTTGAAGAGGGTGCCGTCGCGCGCCACGAACGATTCAATTCGTTGCCGCCATTCTTGATTGCACTCGCGTACGAGATCATTTTTCAGGTCCCTGTGAGTGAACTATTCTTCGGTCTGCGCGATACCGTTGAGCAGGTGGTCGAAGAAAGGATTAGTGATCTCAAGAAATCGCTAGAGGAGCGTGATGCGCGAGGGAAATATGCAACCCGCGACGCTCGCAAACTCGAATGGCTCACCGCCCGTCAGGTATAAACCCTACCATTTCCATGCATCACTATTCACTTGATAATCGCATCGTGTCTCTGGATGTTCGCTCGAAAACACTGGCCTATGCCGTATTGGATGGCCCTTTGCAACTGCTTGATTTTGGGGTGAGCGGATCAGCGCGTCGTGGCTTTCAGACAAGTCGCGTCGAGAAGCTGGTACGGAAATTCCAGCCGCAGGTCATCGTGTTGCGTAAGGTTCCTTCAGGAAGCAGGCGGGACAATCCGGCAGTGCAGGTGGCAATCAAGAGCATCCGTTCCCAGGCGAGACGACTCTCTGTCCCGGTAGTATCCGTCGAGAAGCGTCTTATTGACCAGATATTTCGGCCGCACTGCAAGCCCACGAAGCACCAAGTCGCCCTTCTACTTTCTGCCTATTTTCCCGCACTGAGATGGTACATGCCCAGCAAACGGAAAATATGGATGCCCGAGGATCGGCGGATGCAGTACTTCGATGCGGCCGCTCTGGGGCTTGCCTATTTCGCAACCAGTGGAGATTATGAGGCTGTGCAGAAGTCTCTGGCGGAATCCGCATCTCGGATGAGAGACGCATAACCTAACGCTTTTTTCCGACGCGCGTTGGATACTCCGGCTCATTGCTCCAACTTCTCCTCGTGATACTCCATCTCGGTATTGATGGCCCAGATGTTGTCCTTTGTGGCGACGCCGTTGACGATATTCTCAACGGCGATCATGGCGGTCAGCATCGAGTGGTCCTGATTGTTGTACTTGTGCATTCCGTTGCGGCCAACTAGGAAGAGATTGGCAAAGCCGTCGATGTAGTTACGGATCACGTCGAAACGGTCGTAACTGCCAAAATAGGCGGGATAGGTCTTCGGAACGTGGACTACGTGGAAGTCTTCGACATCTTCTGACGTGAGGATTCCGATCTTTGCAGCCTCCTTAATGGCGAGCGTGGCCATCTCTGTATCGGAAAGCTTCCACAGTGGGTCGGTCTCGTTGCAAAAGTATTCCATGCCGATCCAAACCTTGTCCGGCGTACTCACAAGCCAGGGGCTCCAGTTATTGAAGATCTGTATTCGCCCAACCATCACATCCGGTTCTTGAATATAGATCCACGTGTCTTTGAGCGGAGAGCCGTCGCCTTCGGTGACGGCGAGCTTTCCGGCGAGTAGGCCGACCATGATGAAATCCCGATAGATCAGCCCTTCGCTGACCTCAGCAACTTCCCTCGGTACGTCACCGTTCATCGCGCGAATCAGGTCGCGCACCGGCATGGTTGAAAAAAAATAATCGCCGGGATAGGCGATGCGCACTCCGGATTCATTGACGCCCTCAACCAAGACCACCTTGGTCCCCTCGAAATGGATGCGGTCGATGACGACGCCGAGGTGAATCTCGCCACCGCCCGTCCGAATCAGTCCGGCTACATGCTCCCAAAGCTGTCCTGGACCGAGCTTGGGGTAGAGAAACTTCTCAATCAGGGAAGTCTCTTTATGCTTTTGGGCAAGGTCGTCGGACTGCCCATGCTCGAAGATTTTTTTCAGGTAATTCATCACAACGCCCTTGAGCGACAGACCCTTGATACGCTGCGCTCCCCACTCGGCGCTGATCTCGTGGCACGGCACTCCCCACACCTTCTCTGTATATGACTTGTAAAAAGCAAAGTAGAGTTCTTTGCCGAACCGGTTGATCAGGAAATCCTCAAGCGAATGCTCGACACGCTGCGGCAGCAGCGCCGAACGCATGTAGCTGATCCCAAAGCGGAAAGCCCGGATCGCGCCCATGCTCATCAGCGTGTCTGAAGTCAGGCGAATGGGATAGTCAAAGAAGCGACGCATGAAAAATATGCGGCTCTTGCGGCGACGGACCAGCATCACCAGATCTTCAGTGTGGGGACTTGGGGTCGAAGCCGTCACCGGAATATCCCGCTTCTGTCCCTGGTGGCGAAGGTGGGCCATTTCCCCGGAACATACCTCGACGGGCATCATATCGACCCACCACTGCATCACCCGGTCCGACTTCGAAAAGAAGCGATGACCGCCGATGTCCATTCGGTTGCCTTTGTAGCATACGGTCCGCGAGAGGCCGCCGATAGCATGGCTGGCTTCAATAAGAACGGGTTTGATTTCCGAATGCCGTTGCAACTCAATGGCCGCAGTAAGCCCAGCTGGACCTGCCCCGATAATGATTGCCGTTCCCCGCGTCATGAGGAATCCCTCGCTTTTGCGCTGATCCGTCCGAATTGTAACGTCCTCTAGCGGTATGAAAGTTCCGGCAGTGAATCTGCTGTGTTGAATCGCAATGTTTGCTGGGAGAAATAGGAGTCAGCGGCCGCTGTTTTCTCCTGGAAAAGTTAAAACGGGTGGAGCTGCCCGGTTTCGCGACCAAGGCCTGCCACCGTTGCGCCTTCGGGGGTCAGGGGAGCATGATTCTTGTCATGCAAGAAGTTCTGTCGAAAACCGACGATCCGAAGGTCGCCCTGCGTGATCAGGAATTCTACGAGCTACGGCTCTACGATTCAGACGTTGCCGGGGATCCCGTCTATTGTGTGCGCGAGGTTCGCGCACGGTGGGATGATGAGGCTGGTCATATTGTGTGGGATGAAGAACAAGTTCAAGCATTTATGACCCACCAAGAGGCAAAACAACAGTACGCAGCGCGAAGGGTCGCCCTGGTGCAAAAGGGATACATCTACTCGGATATGGACCTCATCTGACGGATCGCGGGCGGAGCCCGGACAGGACGAGCGCAATGCATTTCGGAGTAAAGATGAAATCGTTTAGGTGTTCTAAGGCCTTGGTTTTCTTCCTGTTGATTTCCTTTTTGCCAGCTGTGGCCGAAACTATCACGGCGACAGACGCGAAGAACCATGTGGGAGAGAAGGCCACCGTTTGCGGGAAAGTGGCCAGTGAGAAGACGGCATCGACCAGTCGAGGAGAGCCGACGTTCATCAACCTAGATACCCCCTATCCGAAGCAGGTTTTCACGATTTTGGTGTGGGGGGATGACAGGAAGAATGTCGGGGAATTGCCGCGCGTCGGCGCGCACGTCTGCGCTTCGGGAGTGATTCAAGATTATAGAGGCGTGCCTGAGATCGTCGTGCGGAGCAGTGGGCAGCTGAGCAATTGATACGCGACGCGCCATGAGTCTCATGACGAGAGGTGATGATACGCTTTTCGCTTCGCTAGCACCTTTACCGCCACGGCATTGTGTCCCGAAGGCCCTACCGTTCTCTCGATATAGGATGCGACGTCGAAGGCGTCTACGAGAGCAGCCTTCAGTTCGCCTTGCCGTGGTAGTTCAAGATAATTATCACCGTGCCCCGATACGGTCTCGAGAAGGAGATGGCCGCCTGGGGCAAGCGAATTCGCGAAGTGCGGAAGGAGTGCAGGCAGGAAGAAATGAATATTGATGATCCCCCCAACACTCCCTCGCTCAAAAGGCCAACGATCCTCTATTAAATCGACCTTTCTGGGCAGCAACCGCTTCGACAACGGCGTGACAAACTCGCGCCTTCGTTGGAGGTTTGCGTGAAACGGGGAAAGCTCTTTGTCGATGCAGATTACCGTAGCTCCCAATTGTGCCAAGAAGAGGGCATTCCGTCCGGAACCGCACGCCACGTCGAGAATGGGCCTCCCGAATGCAGCCGCGATAATGCCTTCCGCAAATCTCCGCACGTGCGGAGATGTCGCGAGAAAAATCTCGTCTTTGACCGCTTGAAGTGGCACGTTCGCCTCATGAGTTGACTACGCGACAGTTTTCATTCTCAGGAGCGTGAGCGATATCGACCTGCGGAAATGAAATCGAGTGGATATGGTCGCTATGCTTCTTGACTGCCCATTGAAACAGGCCGCCACAAGCAGGGAGCGCGCTGCACTTTTCGCATTCCGGGAGGTAGAGCGTTTTCCAATCGGAGATGGATTTTCGAGCATACTTCCATAAGGAAGGTCTGAGAACGCAGAGCTGGTGGTTGTAGATCGATACGTTCATGTTCCTGACCGCGAGATATTCTACCGCCTCTTCAAGCTGGTCTTGGTAATCATAGGGGTCGATCCACAGTGCCTCGATATTGCGAGGAGTGTATCCGGTATACTCGAGACCCATCAACGCAATATGCTCGGCAAAGGTGACGTTACGATAGATGTAATCCACGAGTTTGGTTAATCGCGGGATTGTGAGTTTATGCAACACCACCCTGACCTCCACGCGGATGCCGTTGCGCGCCGCCTGGTGTAATCCTGCGACGGTCTGATCGAAGGCGCCTTTGGCTTGCACCACATAATCATGAGCGCCCGCGAAGTCGGAATAGAGAGGGACGCCGAGGCTGATCTTCGGGTGCTCAAGCGCGGCAAATTGTCGTGCATACACCGGCCATGCGAAGGTTCGTCCGTTGGTGAGCATGTGCAATTCGGTTTCAGGCATCGAATGTTTCAGTTGCGCAATCAATTTGAAGAGATTGTCGCCGAGGAGCGTGGGTTCTCCGCCAGTGATCGTCAGGTACGGAGGATGTGGGGCTATCAGGCTTATCAACTCAAGATTTCTCTCGGTTAACGCCTCTACGTCGTCCCTGTCCTTCGGCGGCTGCGAGCACATCAGGCAATTGCTGTTGCACCGCTCGGTGACAAACAGATGATGATGCAGCTCGTAGGGACGGTACAGTGAGCGAACAAGTCCGGTTTTCTCCAGTACGACGATATCCCCGTTTTTCAAATGATCAGATTCTCTTAGACGGTGAACGTAGGGGATGCCGGGAACACTCCTCAGTTCGTCATGACAAAGAAGAGCACGGTATCCGGATAAACTGGCGTCGGTCGGTGTGTCGGTCGGCGCAACGAACAGGATTCTCTGCCTGCGCTGATCGGTCGGCAGATTCTCCGTTGTAATAATGCCGACGATGCTTGCGTCAAGGTTCATTGCAACACCCATGGTGGTCAAGCGCATTCAACCACCTCTTTGAGTACACGTTCTCCGGTGACCCACGACCACAAGATGCGCATGGTCTCATGGTCGTCCTCTTCAATAATGGAGAGCAGTTGCCTGAAGATCTCCATATTCCGAGTGCAGAATCCGCTCGTAGGTCGGTTCCCGTACATGTCGCCCTGCGTCGCGTGGTGATAGACCGGGTCGGCCGCGCAATACGACTGGAATGCACAGTCCGAACACCCCGCGAGCGCCTGGTTGCAGGACGCGTGGAACATCTGAAGCGCGGGATCGCCGGTAAAGAGGGTCCGGCGCGTGTCCTTGTGCACGTTTCCGAGACGGAATGTCCAGTCGTTCATTTCGGCCAGCATCCGCGACTCGTCAGACGCGTAGACATCGCCGTCGTAGTTATAGACCAGCACGCTCCACGCCTCACCTGCCGGCGATTGCATATCGACGTACCGGGTGCCGTGAGGGGTCAGTATTTTCGTCAAAAGGATCTGTGTGTACACTTCGGCGATGCGGTAACCGCCGCGATTAACCTTCAGAATATGTTCCAGGCCTTTTTTGTAGAAATCAAGAAAGCGACCCATCTCGTACCCGGTGCGATGGCGTGTCTTGATTGCGAATCCGTAAGGGCTGATCGGTCGCAAGAATATCGAATGGAAATCCCGACGCACATACTCATCGATGATCTCGACGGCATATTCGAGTGAGGCCGCCGTGGTCGTCATGAGCGCAGCCACGCTTTCCATGCCGAGAATCGCACGGCTCCGCTCAATTCCCTCGATGGCCTTTTCATAACTATTGTGTCCAGGTCGGGGACGGTTCTTATTGTGCAAAAATGCGGGGCCATCAAGGGACGTGGAAACTTTCACGCCCTCATCGCGGAAGTATTTCAGAATGTCATCGGTCACACACGCAAGGTTTGTGCACACGACGATATCGAGGTCCTTTCCTCTTTCGCGCGCAGCTTTCTTGGCTCTTGGAATGATGTATTGAATTACATCAAACGCGAGCAATGGCTCGCCGCCCTGTATCTCAAGCGTCACCGCGCGGGCGGGACTGTCCATCATCATTGCGATGGCGCGATCCGCCGTCGCGGTACTCATATCGAACTCGCCACGGCTCGCCGTCTGACGGGATACCTGGCAGTAGTCGCAGGAATGTTCGCAGCGAAGGGTCACGACGAAGATGTGTAGTTTGGTTCCGCCGCACATAAGGTCGAATTTTGTTCGTACCTTGGTGGCCAATACGTCTAGCAGCGGAGACGACGACTCGTCATAGACAAAGTGTTTTGCCTTGAGATCGCGGTACAGCTCCGAATCCGTGTCAATTTGCTCGTCGATGAGACTTTGAACTGTTCCATTCGGAACGAAGAGAAATTCACCCGCTTCGTTAACTACGAGCTCTTTCTCATTCAAGCGAGTGAATCGAAATGGGAGGAGATGGAATTCTCGTGGCGTGAGTGCAAACCGTTCGAGCGGATGGAAAACGCGCGGCATAGTTCATCTTCCGTTTAACGTTGCGGGTTACTCAAAATATTGAACATGCCGTCCGGTTTCATCTCTTCGACGGTGTCGCCAAAGATGCCCTCGGGTTGATCTTCCAAGACGCCTGATTCCGAGAATGCCTTTGCGAGAAGGAGATCACGGATACCGGAAGTCTTCGCTTCGATCTTTTCTCGAAGCGCAAAATCCATTGCACTGGTAGTGAAGGCACCCCTCGCGAGCGCAAGTTCGGAAGCAGATGCGGGGCCGCGCGGAGTCAACACTACATCGGCTACGTATTCATCTCGATTGCGTATTTCGCAGACGAAATCCCTTGAAAACCAGTGACACGCCTTGAGGAGCGCCTCCGTGCTAATGACACGAAGATTCACTTCGACCACTGCTTGGAGCGTGTCTGGCGTGCTTATGACCGCGGTCTCATCCATCGTCAATAGGCGCTGGAGGAGTGCGACGAATGAGAAGAGTGTGAGGAGTGCGACGAGTGTGAGGAATGTGATGAATGCGAGTCGTGGCTCGCAATCATTTTGAAGCCCTCATTTTGCTGTTTCAGGATGAGTTTCGGAGCGAGCGGCTTGACTGCCGCAGCGCTGGACGACGATATGGTGTCTGTGCCAGCGTTCGGAATCCCGGCGCTAAATGCCGATGCATTCACGCCCGACGCGGCAATTGCGCCA
>Ga0206823_1073_pt1 | contig 27770 bp, 15 predicted proteins | sample Alteio_BWOrgCont_81_FD_152868 | JGI IMG/M metagenome (GOLD analysis project Ga0206823, IMG submission 152868) | Enriched cells from forest soil in Barre Woods Harvard Forest LTER site, Petersham, Massachusetts, United States -... | ecosystem: Environmental > Terrestrial > Soil > Temperate forest >...
TGATGATAACGGGGGCTACGGCAGGATTTGGAGAAGCTACCGCCCATGAATTTGCAGCAAATGGCTATGATGTAATTATTACCGGCAGGAGGCTGGAAAGGTTGAAAGCGTTGGAAGAAGAACTGGAAAAAAAATATGGCGTGGATGCCATTAGCCTGAACTTTGATGTCCGCAATAATGCCGAAACCCAGAAAAGCATTTACGGCCTTCCGGCAAAATGGCAAAATATAGATGTACTGGTAAACAATGCCGGGCTTGCAAGCGGAATGGGCCCCATACAGGAAGGCAATATTGAGGATTGGGAAAAAATGATTGATACGAATGTAAAGGGGCTTTTATATGTCACCCGTTGCGTGGCTCCCATGATGATAAAAAATAAAAAAGGACACATTATTAATATAGGCTCCACAGCCGGAAAGGATGCCTACCTGAATGGCAACGTATACTGTGCCACCAAGTTTGCGGTAGATGCACTCACCAAATCTATGCGCATTGATATGCTGCCCCATGAAATTAAAGTTACCGGCGTTTGTCCCGGCATGGCTGAAACGGAGTTTTCCATGGTACGTTTCAATGGAGACACGGAACGTGCAGGAAATGTGTATAAAGGTATAGATGCCTTAACAGCTAAAGATATTGCCGAGGTTATATATTTTGCCGCCTCACGCCCTGCCCATGTTAACATAAACGATATAGTGATTACCCCCCTAGCTCAGGCAAACAGCAATTATCTGCATAGGAAGTAGAAAGTATTTTTGCTCTACCGCTCAATTGAAAAATAAAGTTTTAAAATATGGCGACCTAATCCTCTTTTACGGAGGCCTGGGCTTAAATGTCTGGTATTTTCGGCTCCATAGTAGGAGCCACCTGTTTGTAGCACAATAGAAATAAATCCTTATTTTAGCTTCGTAGGAGCGACCTGTTTAATTATGCCAAACACATATTCGCAAATCTATATTCAAATTGTCTTTGCAGTAAAAGGACGACTTAATCTAATTCCCAAACAGCACAGGGAGGAATTGCACAAATTCATTACTGGCATTGTTCAAAAGCGTAAACAAAACATGCTATCAATCTTTTGTATGCCAGACCACACCCACATTTTAGTGGGTTTAACACCGGATATTTCTATTTCTGATTTAGCAAGGGACTTAAAGGCAGGTTCATCCAAATTCATTAATGATAATAATTGGATAATTGGGAAATTTAATTGGCAAGAAGGCTTTGGAGCCTTCTCTTATTCAAGAAGCCAAATTGATATAGTTATTAAATACATTTCAAATCAGGAAGAACATCATAAGAAAAAGACATTCAAAGAAGAATATTTGGATTTCCTAAAAAAGTTTGAAGTCGAATATAACGAGAAATATTTGTTTGAATGGATTGAATGAACAGGTCGCTCCTAGGGAGCTCGGATGATGTTCGTCTAATTTGGTTTGCTACAAACAGGTGGCTCCTACGGAGCTAGATTATATGTCACGGTACTCCATGCCAACAACATCCTATCAATCTGCCTGTTCCAGCTTTTATGTCACAGTTTTTAAAACACTGTGACATAACCCTGTTATAATTTACCTGTTCTAACCTGTTATCTTAAAGGCATCTTATAATCTGTCTATCTGTGGCTTACAGCCTCCTTATTTGCCACGCAATTAGTATACACTTGCTATGCAAAAAGATATGTCACGGTGTACCAAAAAATACGTCACGGTAAAAAGCTACCTTAAGTAACTGGTTTTATGAATCTAATACCTTTATGTCACGTTGCCCGTTTCGTGAAAAACCGTGACATAAAACTTTTTCAATTCAATAGAATTCTATTGTTTTTTTTTCGTAAAAAAATCCTGCCCAAATTTACCAAATGGTATAGGGGGCGGTCTGGCAATTTTTTCAATTTACCACTATTGCCTACCTTTGCATTTATGCAGTTTCAGCTTGTATCAAACTTTAAGCCTACCGGCGACCAGCCCCAGGCAATTGAACAACTTACTAAAGGAGTTTTAGATGGCACACAAAACCAGGTGCTGTTAGGAGTAACCGGCTCAGGAAAGACTTTTACCATTGCCAACGTAATAGCCAACACGCAAAAGCCTACCCTTGTGCTGAGCCACAATAAAACGCTGGCAGCACAGCTTTACGGAGAGTTCAAGCAATTTTTCCCAAAGAATTCGGTAGAGTATTTTGTTTCATATTACGATTACTACCAGCCAGAAGCATACCTGCCAACTACTAACACATATATAGAAAAAGACTTATCTATTAACAATGAAATAGAGAAGCTGCGCCTTGCCACTACTTCTGCCCTGCTTTCCGGAAGGCGCGATATTATTGTGGTTTCATCGGTATCATGTATTTATGGCATTGGCAACCCCGTAGAATTTGAAAAGAATGTTATCCCTATAATGAAAGGGCAAAAAATCAGCCGGAATAAGTTTCTCAACCTATTGGTTACTGCCCTCTATTCCCGTACCGAAGGAGATTTTGAACGAGGCAACTTTCGTGTAAAAGGTGACACCGTAGATATTTTTCTTGCCTATGCCGATTATGCCCTGCGGGTGCAGTTCTTGGGTAATACCATTGAAGAAATTGAAACCTTCGAGGCTCATACCGGGAAAAGAATTGAATACACAGATGCTATTAAAATTTACCCGGCAAACATATTCGTTACCTCGCCGGAAACCTTGAATAAGTCTATTCAAAATATTGCAGGGGATTTGGTGAAACAGGTAGACTTTTTGAAAGACATTGGAAAACATGAAGAAGCTGAGCGCCTGCAAAAGCGTGTGAATTATGACTTAGAGATGATGCGGGAACTGGGCTATTGTTCCGGCATTGAAAACTATTCCCGCTATTTTGACGGAAGGGCGCCGGGTGCAAGGCCCTATTGCCTGCTCGACTATTTTCCGGATGACTATATGCTTGTAATTGATGAGAGCCATGTAACTATCGGGCAGATAAATGGAATGTATGGAGGAGACCGTTCACGCAAAACCACCTTAGTGGAATATGGATTCCGTATGCCTTCTGCATTAGATAACAGGCCTTTAAAGTTTGACGAGTTTGAATCTTTCCATAACCAGGTAATTTATATGAGTGCCACCCCCGCCGATTATGAATTGCAGAAAGTGGGAGGAGTGGTAGTGGAACAGTTAATACGCCCCACAGGATTGCTGGACCCTATTATTGAAGTGCGCCCCACCCTCAACCAGATTGATGACCTGCTGGAAGAAATCCGTAAAAATGCAGAGAAAGATGAGCGGGTTATTATTACCACACTTACCAAGCGCATGGCGGAAGAGCTTGCCAAATACCTTGCCAAAGTAGATGTGCGTTGCCGCTATATACATTCGGACATTGACACACTGGAGCGGGTAGAAATACTCCATGACTTGCGCATGGGGCTTTTTGATGTATTGATTGGAGTTAACCTTCTGCGGGAAGGTATAGACTTGCCTGAAGTATCGCTGCTTGCCATACTGGATGCAGATAAAGAAGGGTTCTTGCGCTCCGAGCGTTCCCTCACTCAAATTGTAGGTAGGGTAGCCCGTAATATGAACGGGCGGGTAATTATGTATGCCGATAGTATTACAGGCTCCATGCAACGGACTATGGATGAAACCCAGCGCAGGCGCAAAAAGCAAATCGAGTATAATTTCAAACATAATATTACACCTACTACAATTATTAAATCGAAAGAAAGTATACTGGAGCAGGCCGGCATGGGAGAATCAAGAGCGGCTAAGCAGAGAATTTATTTGGCAAAAGAGAGGGAAGCCATCAACATGGCAGCCGAACCGGAGACGGCATACCAAACCATACCTAAACTGGAAGAGGAAATAAAAAGAGTAAAAAAAGCCATGGAAAAAGCTGCCAAAGAAATGGACTTTATTCAAGCAGCAGCTTTACGCGACCGTTTACAGACTCTCCAAAAAATGCTAAAGGGAAAAAATAATTCCTAGGATTTTACTTTCTCCGCCTTTTGTGAAGCGTGATAATCGGCAAGGAATTTTTCCAGGCCTATATCGGTAAGCGGATGCTTTAACAGTGCCATAATGGAACTCAAAGGGCAGGTGGCTACATCGGCCCCATATTCAGCACATTTTACAATATGAACAGGATGCCTGATAGATGCAGCAAGTATTTCACATTTATAATTGTAATTATCAAAAATCAAACGAATCTGCGCGATAAGCTCCATCCCATCGGTGGCAATATCATCCAATCTGCCAATAAACGGAGAAACATAAGCAGCTCCTGCTTTAGCAGCCAATAAAGCCTGCCCGGCTGTAAATATAAGTGTACAGTTTACTTTTACTCCTTCTCCATGCAGGTATTTTATTGCCTTCACCCCATCTTTAATCATAGGGATTTTAACCACGATCCGGGGATGTATTTTTACCAGTTCGGCAGCCTCTTTCAGCATACCGTCATAATTGGTGGATATTACTTCAGCACTTACATCGCCGGTTACTATTTCACAAATTTTACGGTAATGGTCCATTATATTTTGTTTGCCTACAATACCCTCCTTAGCCATTAGCGAAGGGTTAGTAGTAACTCCATCAAGCACACCCAGCTCTTGTGCTTCCTTTATTTGTGCCAGATTGGCTGTATCAATAAAAAATTTCATGTTTTTCTATTTAGATAGCAAACATACAACTTTAAGATTTTCCGGCAAAGCATTTTATCCGGCACATCTCTGCCTGAACAGTTTATACCTGTTCAAAAAACATTGTTTTGTCTTTTTAGCCCCTGCTTGGGCTTTGGGTATGTGTATCCTGGATACTGCGTGTATCGCTATAAGCTGCACACTTTTGATGCGCTGCGCAGCCCGCTAAAAGATAAGCGGAAAACAAAACAACAGCTATAATCGAAATCGTTTTTCTCTTCATAAAAAATAATATAAGTAAGTAACAGAATCAGGATTGCACTGCAAATTTACAATTTTTAAAATATGCAGCCCAAAATAATTACGATATAAGGTGTGGAGTGTATGCAAACCCTGTAGCCATAAGCCGTGCAAAACAGTAGTTTGTGGCTACACAAACGAGTAATAAATTCTTTCATTACCTGGATGCGTATATGGGCCCCCGGTGTGAATCGGCATAAGCAGGGCAACGACCATGGCTGGCGCATGAATCAAGAAACAGAACAGCAATAATTACTGCTAAAACGAGTTTTACGTGATTGGTTTTCATAGGCTTTGATTTTTAAAGCTACTAGCTACGACATGATAGCCAACAGCCCTGTTATATAGCATTCCTACGTAAACTTTTTATTAGGGTTACAAAAAATAACCGGGAAGCGCCGCCATTAGCAATTAGCCATTTTGCCCGGCGCTATATAAATCGTGATTCACCACGCCCACTATTTTCCCTTTCAACTTTTTATTAATGAATGGAGAATTATAGGATAGCGATTGTATGTTCTCTTTTTTTAATATCCATTCCGAAGAAGGTGAAAAAAGTGTAATGTTGGCACTTTGCCCTTTATCTATTATAGGATATGGCAAGCCCAATACCTTGCGGGGGTTAATCGCAATTTTGCTTATTATCTCCGTTTGTGATAAACCGCTATACATATTTACCAAGGGGTACATAGTTTGCAAACCGAGCATCCCGGGCGTAGCAAGGTCAAATTCCAGTTTTTTATTTTCCTCATCTTCGGGCCTGTGATCAGAGCAGATTACATCAATAGTTCCGTCTGAAAGCCCTTTTTTCAGAGCCTTTATATCATTTTTGCCGCGCAAAGGAGGAAAGACCTTAAGATTGGTATTCCATTCAAGCAGTTCAGAATCTTCCAAGGCAAGGTTATATGCATTTACAGATGTAGTTACCGGCAACCCTCTCTTTTTCGCATTGCGGATAAGCGCTATGCTTCCTTCGGTTGATATAGAAGTTACATGCAGCTTCGCTTCTGCATATTCTGCTAAAAACAGGTCCCGTGTAACCATAATTTCTTCTGCAATGGAAGGTTCACCCTTCAGGCCAAGCATCACGCTTATAGGCCCTTCATTCACACAAAGCCCCGTAGAAAGGGAAGTATCATTGCAGCGGCTTATAATGAGGCCGCCAAAGCTTTTTGTATACAGGAGCGCCCTGTGAAGCAACCCTGCACTCATTACAGGATGAATATCGTCGGTGAAAGCTATGGCACCCGAAAGCTTCATGTCATACATCTCGGAAAGGTCATTACCTTCCAGTTTATAAGACAAAGCCCCCATAGGATAAAGGTCTACCAGGCGGCCGGCCGATTTATTTATAATATATTCTATTTGCGTTTTAGAATGCAGGGAAGGATTAGTAGAGGGGACAATAACCACACCCGTAAAACCTCCCGCCTGTGCCGCTTTAATCCCTGACAAAAGGTCTTCTTTATACTCCCAGCCCGGGTCACAAAAATTGGCCTGCATATCAAACCAGCCGGGGGAAAGGTGCAAGTCATCAGCTTCCACCACTTTTTTAATTCCCGCCGAAGGAATCTTTGCTTTCACATCTGTGATAGTTCCATTTTCAATCAAAACATCCTGAACTTTCCCATTATGCGGGGAGTTCGGGTCAACTACGGTGGCAGATTTTATGAGGAGTTGCATGGATAATGATGAGTTATGAATTATGAATTATGAGGGATAGGTTATAGGAGGTAAGTAATTTATTTTCCATTTTCAGTTTTCAGCTTTAATTCTTAAGAGTCCTTCTTCAACACCCAAAAATAATAAAGCTAACAGAACACAATATTTCCAGTAAAACTGTCCGCGGTTCACTTCGTTCAGCATGGCAGGGAGGGTATCTCCTGTGGAAGGCAGAACAGAAAAATTTTGTATGCCTGCATTTTTACAAAGTGAATCAATCCCGGATGCGCTGAGGAAACTCATCTCCGATTCTTTTCTGTCATAATTAAACGAGTAGCCCGAAATAAGGCTGTCTCCTGCCAGGAGCTTATAGTTTCCTGCTGCATTAACCTGGCTATGCAAAAACAATAAGGTTTTATCATTCACTACCCTCTTTTCAGGGAGAAAAGAAAAAGTATCGGATACCGATTTAATTTTAAACATAGTACCTTCCGGAAGATTTAACGAGGGAGCCTCTATAGGCTGCTCTTTGCCAAGGGTGTAATAAAGCACCTGCCGGGAGCTGCTATAAAGTCCTATATTGTAAAGCGTAGGCACAAAGATGGCATGCTTGCGGAAGTTCCCCGAGGCATCATCCAGTGACGTAGTAAGTACATATACATGGCCCTGCGCATACGGAAACACATCAAGCATATCATCCCCGTTATCCAGCTTAATAAGATTTTCATACGGAGTTTTTGTATCATGCAATAGGCGGTAATGCTTGTTAACATATGGCAGGTCCATATTGGGATGCTGCTTTTGTTCAAATACCCCCGCATAAATGAGGCTTTCATAATTCAGCTTATCTGCTTTCAAATGTGTAGTATCCAGGTTTCCGAAAGGCGATGCACGGACAGAAGCAAAAAAGTTATTGTACGAATCCTTATCCATGCCTGCCGTCGGGGGGATGATAAACAAATCTCCTCCCTTAGTAAGATACTGCACCAGTTCGTTACTCATGCCCGATGTTATATCTCTTACTTCGTCCAGGATAATAAGGCGATACAAGGGGAAAGAAGAATAGTCAAGGTGCGTGGCAGAAGCATCCGTCAATGTGAAGAGGGAATCTTTTCCATACAGGTAACTTAAGGAGGTATTTATCTTGAGGCTATCGCTATGGATACAGAGTACAGGTATTCCGGCGGAAAGTTTGTAAGAGAAGAAAATATTGTCATCGAAGGTGATTGGAAAATCAGAAATTTTAATTTCCCCCTGTTGCAAAATAGCCTTGTCAGGGACATACGAAAGAGACAGAGTTGTAGAAGAATACGGAGCTACCGTAAAAGATGCAGTAGCTTTTTCAATCCCGTTAACATACAACTTGACCGGTTTATCGGAAACCGCAGCGGAAGAATAATTCCCAACCTTCACAAAAAGCTGTTCGGGCTTGCCCGGTAAATGTACTGGAGAGCTGAACCAACAGGTATCTAAGGCTATATTGTTTTTTGTTTCGGCTGTAACCGGAACAAATGCCTCCGATATTCCCGCAGTGGGTTTATAAGATGACATTCCCGCCACTGATTTCTGAAAATCGGATATTACAAAGGCTTCCCTTACCGGGCAGCCGGAATGGTCGAGATTATCTTCCTGGCGTGCCATTATCTCCCCCAGCATCCGTGAAGCGGGAGATACTTTCAACCCTTTCAATTGTTCTACAAATTCATCCTTATTCAGCCAGCGTTCCTGCACCGAACTAAAATCCTGTGTAACCATTTGCACTTTATCAGCAGGGCTGAGTGACTGGGCAATTTGTTTGGCTTTATTTTTAGCATTATCAAGCAGGGTTCCATATTGGTTCACTGCCATCATGCTGAAAGAATTATCGATAAATATGCTTACTGCTCTTGACCCGGCAGTAGTTACCCCCTGTTTCAGGGGCTTGTACGGCTGGGCAAAAGCAAGCACCAGGAAGATGATGACAAGACAGCGGCAAATGAGCACGAGGAGCTGCCTTAGTTTCGACCGCGAATGCGATTCCTGCACCACCTCCTTAAGGAAGCGGACATTGGAAAAATAGAGTTTCTTATAGCGGCGGAAATTGAAAAGATGAATTAGAATTGGAATACTGATTGCCGACAGGGCATACAGGAAAGATGGGAAGAGGAAATTCATCAAAGTACAAAAGTAATAAAAAAACGGGGACGTACGAGCTTAAAATCCCAACCTAATTCCCACCAGGAGGTTAAAGCGCATCATTTCGTAGTTGTCCCAGGTGTAGTAGGCTACGTTGGCAATATTGTTCAGGTTAAGGAAGGCGGTAAATACTTTATTGTACCGGTATTCTAGACCAAGGTTAAGGTCCGGGTAGCCGGCAAGGGTTTTAGCCCCCGTAATTATTCCATCGTCCGTTTCAACAGGGGCATATTGTGAGCCCACTACAAAAAATTCTGCTTTAAAGATGTATTTTTTTTGGAGCGTATATTTTCCCATCGCACTTAGTTTTAATGCAGGGCAATACCATGCTTTAAGCTGGTTAGTGGTGTTGTATACATTATAATCTCCGCCTAAAATAACACTCAGGTTGTTTTTCCATTTATAGTCCACATCTGCATGGAGGTTGGATATCTTCACATTATCGTACGCTGCATAAAATTGGTTGTTATATGCTACAAATACATCCGTTATAAACAGGGGCATATTCCTTAGCATGGACTGCGATACACTGGCATTATAAGTAAGCTGGGATGTAATGTTGCCAGCCAGCCCGCCAAAAACATGGTATGGGGTATAGGTATACTGAAAAGGCGTAGGAACCTGCACCACAACAAAAGGGTTTTCATCTGCCAGCGATTTATAGGTATTTAATTTTTGATTCCCGTCAATACCGGCATAAATCATTACCACATCCTGGGCGATATGGTAACGGGCAAGTAAATCGGGATAGACATTTACATTGGAATAATTGTCCGGCAGGTTGGAAGCATAGCTTACGTTGACTCCCAAATGTGCATCCCAATGTTTTTCATAGGTACTGAAATAGGGATTGAATGTCCCGTTAAATGTATTTATTGAAAAACGAGTTGGAAAAGGAATCTGCCTGTAAATAGGATTACTACTTGAGTACTCATTATACTCCCCGCTAACCCTCACATCAATCCGTTGCTGGTTGAAATAGGTAAAGAATTTCATATTACCACTAACATTATTTTCTAAAGGGTTGAAGAAATAGTAATCGCCGGCATTAAAGCCATCTGTTTCTCCAAAATTATAATAGCTAAGTTTAATATCTTCATTTATTTTAGAAGAATCCCTAAGAACACTGGCATACTGCAATGAACCTTTATACTCGTCGTAGCGCGCCCTCATTAAATCATTACCCAAGTCAGGAAATCTCACAATGTCATAGCCATAGTCGTGCAAAATATGGTTATCGAACCCTGCTTGCAAATCGAGGGTATGTCGGGTAAAAAACTTTTGGAAATATCCGTCCACATCATTAAAGGCAAAGCCGCTATAGCCATAGCCTGCGGTAGTGTACTCCGAGGAAAGATGATTCAGATGGATTCCGTAATCGGTATTATGTGAGCGGACACTGTTAAAGAAATATTCCCCATAAAGCGTATTAAAATTCCCTACTCCCAAATTTAATAAAGAGTGATAGAAATTTTCAGGTGCCCCTTCTTTTATTTGCATGGGAGGAATAAGCGGCGGGGTGTATGAAGTAGGATATTGGGTGTTTTCCAATTCATATTTTACATTCTTCTGCAGATGCAATGTATCAGCCACAGCAGGGTTGCTGTTCAACTTAACCGCATCGTGAATGGTAGGTTTGTAGCGAGTGATGACATTTACCTGTATGGTATCGAAAGGCTTGTCCTGCGCCACTATACCGGAACAAACAAACAAGGCTATCCCGGTTACAAGAATGGCATATATGTTTTTATTGTTCCTGCTCATTGCTTTGGTTTTATGGCTGTGGTATCAGAATGAATAGTAAGCACAGTATCTTGTTTCACGGGCTTCATAGCTTTTTGTTCGCTTGCCGTTATCTGATTTAATTTACGTTTTGCCAAATTAATCACTGCGGTGTCCGAAGCATTTTCAATTACTGTATTGAGTGTATGCTTTGCCTGGAAATTATCATTTATAGCCACATAATCATCTGCCAAAACCACCAATCCTTTTGCCATCCATTGCGGATAAGAAGGGTCCTGGTTCACCAGGCTGAACACCGTTTTTTCGGAACCCGTAAAATCTCCCTTCATATATTGTATGTTGGCAATGTTGTATTTCGCTTCCCCTTCCATTTCGCTTTTAGTCATGTTGGCAACCTGTATGAAACCAGCCATAGCAGAGTCGTATTGCTGTTTCTGCAAGAATGCTTTTGCTTTATAAAACCAGGCTTCGGCATGGATATCATTACTTATTTGCGGGGTCATAATAACTGTATCGGCAGCACCAATCAGTGCATCATAATGATTTAAAAAGTTATCGCAACGCATTTTGCCGGTACGGGCCAAAATCATTTGTGCCTGGTCCTGGTATATGTTACCCAGCTCATTAAAATAGGTAAGCGCCTCGGCATAGTTTTGTTTTGCATAATCTATTTGCGATGCACGAAGCAAAGCTGTAACCGTATAATATGTCTTGGGAAATTTCAACACATAACGGTAATCTGCAACAGCGCTGTCATTATTTTTTTGTTTATAATAACATTCGGCACGATAAAAATGCGCCTCGGCAGCAAAGAGCCCATCAGGGAATTGGTTAAGATAGCCATTTACATCCGGCAACAACTTGGCAAAATTTTCAGCCAGATAATCTGATTTCACCCCCGAGAATGTAGCGGAGTCAAGTGCTGAATGGCCGAGGCTTACACCCAATTTTGAAAAGTAATCCTGCATATTGCCCACCTGACCTTCGGAAACATACAGCATTTTGATGTGAGACAATGCCTCTGTTCCTTCCCCCGAATTTTTATTCTTCTCTGCAACTTGTTTCCATGCATTCAAAGCCAGGTCATTTTGTCCCTGGTTGTAATATATCATACCCATTTGCAAAAGGCAGCGGCTTGTATTAGGCCCCGAAGGATAGGCATCAATTACGCGCTGGTATGTTTCTGCGGCTTCCTTAGGCTGGTTGTTTGCCATATACGCATTTGCTAGTTCCATCATAGCTGAACCGTAGTAGCTGCTCTTTGGATAATTGGCAAGGAATGCACGAAGTGTCCTTACTTCCTCATCAAAGCGGTGGGTTACCCCGAATGCCTCTGCCAATTGGTATGAGGCGTAATCGGCATCATGGGTATTTATATCCACACATTTTTGGTAGAACGGGATAGAAGAGGCATAATCTTCTTTTACAAAATAGCAATCGCCAATACGGTTGTAGGCATCACATAAATGGTCTTTATCCTTTGTCTCTGTATTCACATATTTCCTGAACCAGTTTCCGGCATTCTCATAATCTTTCATCTGGAAAAAGGAGTACCCGCACCCATATTCCGACAGGTTATATTCAGCCGTACCAAACGCCCCTGACTGACTGAGATATTCAGGGTAAGCAGCAGCCGCATTATTGTATTTTCTTTCGCGGTAAAAGGCTTCTGCTTTCCAATAGTAAGCCAATAAATGAAGATTCGGGTCAAAATTATACTTGAGCGATTTTTCAAAATAATCTATAGCGGGCTCATACTGGTGGTTATTAAACAAATCAACTCCCCTATAATAACACAAGCGCTGGTAAACCGCTTCGAGGTGAGAATCCCATTTTTTAATTTCTGCCAGCGATTTGAGCGCCGCTTCATAATTCCGTGTAGTGGAGTAAATAGTTACCAGGTATTGATAGGCCTCTTCCCGGTGCGAAGAATTAGGATAGGCATCGAGGTATTGGGAGAGTGCCGTTACAGCAATATCAAAAGGGTCATTAGCTGTTTCATACGATATTTTAGCAAAGTTGAACAATGCATTTTCTTTTAATGACGGGTTGTAATTAAACTTGTATGCATCGTGAAAAGCATTAGCAGCATAAGCTTTCTGCCCCGTCTTCAGATAGCATTCCCCCACATGGTACATAGCATCCTGGGTTAATGAATCACTTCCCCGTGCTGCATCCTGGAAATAGGGAATGGCATCGGCATATTGCCCGGTTACATAATAGCAGTAAGCTAACTCATACGACTCTGTTTGTTGCAATGAACCCGCTTTAGCATACTTCAAAAAATAAGTTATGGCTTCGTTATATTGATGCAGGTGGTAATACGACTCGGCTGCAATTTTCTTTATTTCATCTGCATTGAGAAGCGGGGCATTACCACGAATAGAATCAACCAGGGGAAGGCAATACTGCATGGCATGGGTGTAATCACCCTCCAAATAATAACACTCGGCTATATAATATGGAACAGCCTTACCAAAATCAGCATTATGTTGTAATTTCAAAAAGCTGTTGACAGCAGTCTGGTAATTTTTACGGGTATAGGAGATATATCCGTAATAATAGGTAGCCTTGGGATAATAAGAAGAAGTCGAATCAGTAACCAGGGTAAAATATTTGGCAGCAGAATCTATTTTATTTTTTGCAAAGCAGCTATACCCAAATTTATAATAATACTCAGGCAAATCCTTATGCTCCAAATTATCTATATCTGCTTTTCCATACCATTTGATAGCATCTTTATATTTACGTTTGTCATACTCGTAATTGCCTAAAAGGAAATAGATGCGATGCACCTCAGGGCTTTGGGGATGCCGGGTTATAAATGCTATCATTTGCTTTTCGGCATCGTCATGATTCAAATACATGGCACAAACGGCAGTATAATAATCGGAATAAACTTTAAGGGAAGATTGTTCATCTTTCACCGAAGCCGAAACTTCTTTAAACAGGTGGGCTGCTGCCGAATACTTGTGTTCATCAAACAACATAACAGCTTTGTTGAACGTAGCACCCGGATCGGCATAAACAAGCGTTTGCTGGCTAAACACCGCAAAAGAGGAAAGAGCAAAACAAAAAAGCAACAATACACGTTTTAGCATACCCACAAGGCTCCTATTAAAGAAAACAAAATTACAGGATTAGGCTATGTAGGGTTGTTTCAAGTATTTTAGTTTTCAACGAGACCGGGTTCATAAAGTTGTGGAATAAATACCCCAAATTTTATCTTCCTTAAAGGGAATCTCTCCCAATAAGTTATTTTAGTTTTGAAACGGAATAGCTGTTGAAATGTTACATAACACATACCATTCATTTTTTAAAGCCACCCAACCTTTATATTGAAACGGGCGTATTAGTGCATTTAATCTACCATACAAGCTATAATTAGTCCTACAAAACTTTTGCACAGAAAATTATAAAAACTAATTAAACCTAATAAATCTTAACTAATCTAACCAACGTTCCCAGATTATGAAACGTTTATATCATCAGGAGGCAAGTTATACTATCAGACCTAAATATATATGGAATACTTTCGTCGTTTTCGTTTTAGCATTTCCCTATTTTTTAACAGTACAAGAGTTGGCAAATATACCTCTGTCAAAAAGATTTCTGATAAAATACAGCAACGTACCAATCCTGTAAGGGCTCAACAGAGAGGGCGCTCAGAAATACAAATCATCCGCTCTCAACCGCAGATAGCGATGAAGGGCAAAGTAAGTGCTTAAGCAGGAAATAACGATTCCCAGCAGGAAAATAATTCCTGCCAGGATGAAATAAGTATTCAAGTCATTCAATTCAGTAAGGTCGGGCAGTTGTGACTCTGCCATATGCAATATTCCAACAATCATCAACATAGCAATTACGGATGCCACTACCCCATCACGAATCCCTTTCCACATAAAGGGGCGGCGGATAAAGGGCTGCGTGGCTCCCACCAACTGCATGGTTTTAATTAAAAACCGCTTGGAATAAACCGTCAGCCGGATGGTATTGTTAATAAGTGTAAGCGAAACCAGTAAAAGCAGGACGCTAAAAGCAAGCATAATGAAAGTGATTTTTTTCAGGTTTTCATTCATCATTTTGATGAGTGTTTTCTGGTAAACCACTTCTTTCACCTGCGGATAGGTTGACAAATTTGCCTGTATGGCAGCTAAACTGTCGGTATTAGCATATTCTGCTCTTACGTGTACATTGATAGAGGCAGGCAGGGGATTGTAACCCAATAAGCCTATAAAATCATCTTTATCTACCGACTCCAGCTGCTTTGCCGCGGAGTCTTTGGAAATGTAGGCAGTGGATTTTACATAGGGGGATGCATCCAACATTTTTTGCAGCTTTGCCACATCAGCGTCTTTTGCACCACTAGATAAAAACACTTCCACATCGGCATTTTCTTTTACATCGCGGGCAATCTTCTGGGCATCGAGAATAAGCAAGGCGAGTAAGCCCAGGATAAATAGCACCAGCGAAATGCTGACTATGGTTATCAGCGAAGTAGACCTAAACTTATGGGCAATAGCTATGCGAGCCAATGGAAAAAATTATGACACGAAATTATAAAAAAGTTGGCAGCAAGCAGATTTTCAGAAAACCATTAAACAGGCATTCTGGCGTTTTTTCTAATTTAGCGGCACATTGTAACTTAAGTAATAACTTACTCCTCAAGGGAACTGACGCAAGACTACTGATAACTGACAAAGAAAAAATGGACTTTAACCCTGGAATAATAGAAGAAACCGCACGTAAAAAGTGGGAAGCAGAAGACATTTACAAAATAAGTACTGACTCTGCTCTGCCAAAATATTATATACTCGATATGTTTCCCTATCCTTCCGGGGCAGGATTGCATGTGGGGCACCCATTAGGATATATTGCATCTGACATTTTTGCACGCTACAAACGCCTTAAGGGCTTCAATGTATTGCATCCTATGGGGTATGACTCATTTGGATTGCCTGCTGAGCAATATGCTATTCAAACAGGGCAACATCCTGCCATAACTACAGCGCAAAACATTGCCCGTTACCGCAGCCAGATGGATATGCTGGGCTTATCGTATGACTGGAGCCGGGAAGTGAAAACTTCGGACCCAAAATTTTATAAATGGACCCAATGGATTTTTTTGAAAATATTTAAGTCCTGGTACAATACTGAAACCGGTAAAGCAGAACCGATTGAAAATCTTATTAAGCATTTTGAAAAATCGGGGACAAAAGATGTTCATGCTGCCTGCGGAGAAGAGGTAAGTTTTTCGGCTGATGAGTGGAATCATTTTTCAGAAAAGAAAAAATCGGATGTGCTGTTTAATTACCGTCTTGCATATTTAAGTGAAGCATGGGTAAACTGGTGCCCCGCTTTGGGTACGGTGCTCGCCAACGACGAAGTGAAGGACGGCGTTTCAGAACGCGGAGGCTACCCTGTCGAAAGGAAGCTGATGCCCCAATGGAGTATGCGCATTACTGCCTATGCAGAGCGGCTACTAAACGGGCTGGATACCATAGACTGGAGCGACAGCATGAAAGAAGCCCAGCGCAACTGGATTGGCCGTTCGGAAGGATGTTCGTTGCAATTTAAAATTGATAACTCGGAATTAACTATTACAGTATTTACTACCCGACCCGATACGGTTTTTGGAGCAACCTTTATTACCCTTGCACCCGAAAATGAGTTGGTGGAAAAAATTACTCCACCATCACATAAAGCAAAAGTGGAAGAATATGTAAACGTTGCCAAAAATAAAACAGAACGCGAGCGCCAGGCGGAAGTAAAGAAAGTTACCGGGGAATTTACGGGTGCATATGCTATCCATCCGTTTACGAGAAATAAAATACCCATTTGGGTAGGTGATTATGTGCTGGCCGGATATGGCACAGGTGCCGTGATGGGTGTCTCAGCCCACGATTCCCGTGACCATGCTTTTGCCAAACATTTCAGCCTTCCTATACCACAAGTAATAGAATCTCCCGTTAATTGGGACTTTTCAAAGGAAAGTTATGACCCTAAAGAAGGCAAGTGCATCAACTCTGACTTTTTGAATGGACTGGAAGTGAAAGACGCCATTAAGCGTGCTATTGAAGAAATTGAAAGACGTGGCTTGGGTAAAGGCAAAATTAACTACCGCCTGCGCGATGCAGCTTTTGGCAGGCAGCGCTATTGGGGTGAACCCATTCCTATATATTATAAGGATGGCATCCCCTACCCTGTTGATGAAAGTGATTTGCCTGTAGAGCTTCCGCCTATAGATAATTTTAAGCCTACAGAAACGGGAGAGCCTCCACTGGCAAGGGCCACCGGGTGGAAATACAAAGGCAAGTATAACTACGAGTATACCACTATGCCGGGCTGGGCCGGCAGTTCGTGGTATTACCTGCGCTACATGGACCCGCATAACGAAAAAGAATTCACCTCGCAAAAAGCTATAGATTATTGGCAAAACATTGACCTGTATGTAGGCGGTGCCGAGCATGCGACAGGGCACCTGCTGTATTTCCGTTTTTGGACTAAATTCCTTTATGATTATGGTTACGTACCTTACGAAGAACCTGCAAAAAAGCTGGTAAACCAGGGGATGATACAGGGGGTAAGTAAGTTTGCCTATAGGTTAGTTAAGACAGGAAAATTCGTTTCTCTTGGAATATTAAAGAATCTTATTAACTACCAGAAGAATAAAGATGAATTAAAAAATAATGATTTAGGTATTGATTATGATAAACTATGGAATGCCAATATCCATAAAGAAGAAAATAAGGTGATTCCTGGCCCTTTGGGTGAGTTAATACTTAATGATGATTTGCGTGTTCCAATTGACTTTGTTGACGAAAATGGAGTGCTTAATATTGAAAAATATAAAGAATGGGCTCCCCGTTTTGAAAGCGACGAATTTATTCCTGAAAAAATTGGATATGTGTGCGGTTCGGAAGTCGAAAAAATGTCTAAGTCTAAATGGAATGTAATAAATCCAGATAGCGTTATTCAGGAGTATGGAGCTGACGCTATGCGCATGTATGAAATGTTTTTAGGCCCCATAGAACTTAGCAAACCTTGGAGCACACAAGGCATCAGCGGGGTATATGCTTTTTTAAAACGGTTTTGGAAAATGTTTTTTAGTGGACCATCGGATGCATTTTATATTTCCGGCGAAAAAGCCACTCCGGCTGAATTGAAAATACTGCACCGGCTGATTAAAAAAGTGGATGAAGATATTGACCGGCTTTCCTTTAATACAGCAGTGAGTGCTTTTATGATTTGCCTGAATGAACTCCACGATTTGAAATGTAATAAGCGTGAAATACTGGAACCATTAGTTGTTTGCCTCTCTCCTTTTGCTCCTTTTGTCGCTGAAGAGCTTTGGGGTATGCTGGGGCATAAGGGTTCTATTGTAAAGGCATCGTTCCCCCCATATAATGAGGCTTACCTGGTAGAGAATACATTTTCCTACCCTGTTTCTTTTAATGGTAAGACCCGCTTTATACTGGAACTACCCGTCAACCTGTCGAAAGAGCAAATAGAGAAAGAAGTACTTGCCTCGGAAGATGCCCAGAAATGGCTCAAAGAAGCTACTATTAAGAAAGTGATAGTAGTTCCCAATAAAATAGTGAATGTGGTTATATAGTTTCTTAACAATTTTTAAGAAACTCTTAACTTTCCCTCCATCTGTAAAAGGACTATCTTTGCCTATAGTTTATTAACTGAGCCTTATTTAATATGAGAAAGTCGAGAGTAGCTCTTGTAGTATTGTTGTTATTGACATCAGGATTGTTATTAGGTGCTATGTTGCACCCATTTGGCCAACCGGAAAAGCGCCGTGCCATTCTCCAGTTGATGGTTTCGGGTATTGAAGCTGAGCACTATGAACCCATTCCTATTAATGATTCCCTGTCGGACCGTATCTACAAACTTTATCTACGGCGCCTGAACTGGGAAAAACTCTATTTCACCCAGGAAGATATGGACCGGTTCAAACCCTATGAGTTTACTATTGATAGTGCCATTGAACAAGGCACATTTGAATTTTATGACCTGGTGAACAAAGTATTTGACAAGCGCCTAAAGCTGGATTCTGAATATGTAAAACAGCTACTCTCCAAGCCAATTGACTATACCGTAAATGAGGATTTCCAAAGTGATGTGGATAAGGTTGCCATACCTAAAAATGAGAACGAACTGAAAGAGCGCTGGAGAAAATTCATAAAGTACCAAACCCTTGGAAGGCTTGCCACTATGCTGGAAGACCAGGATAAAGCAACGGAGAAAAAAGACACCGCTTATAAGATGAAACCGTATGAAAAGCTGGAAGATTCTGCAAGAGTAGCGGAGTTAAAATTCTACCGGAGCTATTTTCACGATATAGGAAGCATAAGCGATACGGATAAAATTTCAGAATATTTTGATGTAATTGCAAACTGCTTCGACCCGCACACGGAATATTTTGCACCTGAAGTACGGAAGGATTTTGATATCTCAATGAGCGGGCAGTTGGAGGGTATAGGAGCCCAACTGGAGGACAGGAATGGCAATATAACCGTGAAAGAAATTATTCCCGGCAGCCCTGCCTGGAAAAATGGAGAGCTCAAGCCCGGAGATGTTTTTATAAAAGTAGCACAGGGCAAGTCTGCTCCCGTGGATGTGGTAGGAATGAAACTCGGCAAAGCGGTTCAACTTATTCGTGGCAAAAAGGGAACAGAAGTAAGGCTGACCGTGAAGTCGGGCAGTGCCACAAAAGTAATTTCCCTGATAAGAGACGTGGTTCAGATTAAAGAAACGTATGCACATGCTGCCATTCTTGACAATAACGGGCAAAAAATGGGATATATCCGCCTGCCTGAATTCTATACTGACTTTGAAGGCGAGGGAGGCAGGAGATGTTCGGATGATATGAAAAAATTGGTAGTAGAGCTGGAACATGAAGAAGTGAAAGGCATCATTATTGATTTGCGCAGTAATGGTGGTGGCTCTTTGCAGGAAGTAGTAAAAATGGCAGGTTTATTCGTACCCAAAGGGCCAATTGTGCAAATCAAGGGGCAGCGAAGAATAGATCCTCTCTCCAGTAACGATACAGGGGCTCTGTACAAAGGCCCATTAGTTGTACTTGTAAATGGTGCAAGTGCATCGGCTTCTGAAATATTTGCCGCCGCCATGCAGGACTATAAAAGAGGTGTAATTATGGGTACTAAAACCTATGGCAAAGGAACCGTTCAGCAAGTATTTACGCTGGACGATAAAATTTCTCCCTCATTTAATAATCTGAGGCCGCTTGGCTCGGTGAAAATTACTATCAGTAAATTCTACCGCATCAATGGTGAAACGACCCAGAAGGATGGTGTTACCCCTGATGTACAAATGCCCGACCCTTATCAATTTACAGATGAAAAAGAAAAGGATGCTGATTTTCCCCTCAGCGCCGACAAAATACCGGCTGCCACCTACAAGGACTGGAGCCACCCGGTTGATGTAAGTTACCTTTCACAAGAAAGTGGCAAACGTACCAACAACGACACTATTTTTAATTTAATCAGGGAAGAGGCACAAGTATTTAAAAGAGATGACCGCGACAGTACATTATATCCTCTCAACCTGGCAGCCTATAGGAAACAGGAAAATAGGCGACTGGCGGAAAATAAGCGCTTCGACGCCATTAACAAGCCCTTGCCATTTGAAAAAGTTTCCGGCTTGGCAAATCCCCCACAGGCAGACAAGAATACTGAAAGTAAGGGAAAAGACAGCCTGCTGGCAATCGGCCCTTTTGTGAATGGCGACTATAACTTTCTTATTTCTGCCACCACTTCCGAAAAAGATAAAATGCGCGTTGATACCAATGAAGCCAAAACTGAAAACGCCTGGCTGAAAAGACTGACTAGAGACCCCGAATTATTCGAGGCAACACGGGTTATCAGTGACATGAAATAAGACTGTTATTCCATACGGAATCTGAAGATGATTTATATAATTGAATTTTAAACAAATTCTTAAAAAATTCATCATCTTTGCCGCCCGATGATAAAAAATATTCCTCTTCATGTCCGCTTGCTTATAGGGCGTTTAACTATCCTGCTCATTCCTTATGAGTTGTGCCGGATTATTTTCCGCATTTATAATGCCGTTTATTTCTCAGAACTTTCATTCGCCAGGCTTTGCTATTACCTTTTTACCGGGCTCCGGTTTGATATATCGGCTATACTAATTACCAACCTGCTATTTATTTTTATGAGCCTGTTGCCCTGGGGAAGCGAGCAAAGCTTCTATCGCCGGTTTGCATTAAAAATGGTGTTTATGCTTACGAATAGTGTGGCCTTTTTTTTCCAATTTGCCGACACGGTATTTTTTCCATTTGTATATAAACGCTCCACGGGCGATATTTTTAAGTTTCTCAGCCTGGGCGGAGGTGATGACACTACCGATGTAATGCCCTCCGTTATTGTAGATTACTGGTATATGATAGTAATATGGATAGCACTCATTGCACTCACCTATTTCATGTACCAGCTAATGGGGAAAGGTGCCATTAAAGAATCTTTAATTGAACGAAAACATCCTATTAATTCCTTCACCGTTGCATCCTATACTGTTTTCATAGGGCTGGTAGTGCTGGGGTGCCGTGGAGGCTGGCAACTTCAAACTATTAACACCCTGGAGGCTGCCCAATATGCTCCGCCACACGATATTCCCCTGGTGATGAATAGCCCTTTCAGCATTATCAATACGTATTATCAACCTGTTTTAGAAGATATTAATTACCTGCCCGAACCGGTATCGCAAAAATATTGTCCCACTATCCACCAGCCCTCACATGGCAACTTCCGGAAGCTAAACATTGTGGTCATCATTATGGAAAGCCTCTCTAAAGAATATGTTGGGGCACTTAACAACCGCCATCATACATATACCCCTTTTCTTGATTCGCTTATTTCACAGTCACTAGTTTTTGATAATGCTTTTTCAGACGGAAAAAAATCAATTGAGGGCATCCCAGCAGTAATAGCCAGCCTTCCGTCGTGGATGAATACTTCGTTTATAACATCCCCTTATACCAGCGACACATTTAGCGGAATAGCAGAATTACTGGACAGGCAGGGGTACACTACCGCATTTTTTCATGGGGGGCATGACGGAACTATGGGTTTTACTACATTCTGCAAAAAGAGCGGGTTCGATTACTATTATGGAATGAAGGAATATAATAATGATGCCGATTACGATGGACATTGGGGAATATGGGATGAGCCATTTTTCCAATATTTTGCAAAAAACATCGATACGCTTCACCGCCCCTTTTATACTGCTATTTTTTCCATCTCTTCTCATCACCCTTTTTCCATACCGAAAAAATATAAATACCGTTTCACCGGTAAACAGGGAGAAATGCCCATTCTGAAATGTGTAGAATATAGTGACCTTTCACTGAAAGAATTTTTTTCTGCTGTATCAAAAATGCCCTGGTACGACAGCACTCTTTTTGTAATAACTGCGGACCATACGGGTCCAAGTACCGATCCTTACTACTCGAACCGCCTGGGAATGTATGAAATCCCCTTGGTTTTTTATTCTCCCCATTCGAATTTAAAAGGTGTGTCACATATTACCAGCCACCAAATTGATATTATGCCATCCATCCTTGATTATATTCATTACCCCAAATCTTATTTTGCATTTGGGGAAAGTGTTTTTAATCCCAAGGCTAATCACTATGCAGTTAACTATCTAAGTGACATTTACCAAATTGAAAAAAATCCCTATTGCCTGCAAATGGTAGGAGATAAAATATCAGGTTTGTATAATTACCAACATGACAGCCTGCTGGAAAATAACTTAGTTAATAAGTCGCTGCGTGTACAGGACACACTTTCCATTCTTCTTAAGGCGGTGGAAGAAACTTACAACAATTCGGTTATTCACAACCGGATGAAGTGAGGACAGAAATTATTTTCTAAAAAATATATAATCAAATTTAAATATTCACTCTATCAGACTTGTGAAAAGCACGGCGATGCCTGAGCCTCTCTCTTCTTTGAATAGCGGACTTTGAATTATGTACTGAAGAAGTACGTTGGGGTGAGGTAGTCTTTTCCGGGGCTACCTTGCCAGTTTTAGCAGGTGCTATTTGGGGAGAAGGAACTTGCTGGGCATCTATTGATGCAACAAAAAAGATAATCAGAATAAGGGGAGTTAATAGTTTCATAACAGATTTTTTACATTTTTACTATATTACTACTAAATTAGAAAATAAATTAATGCTACTATGATGAGCGGATAATTGCTCCTGCCTTTTCAGTATATGCCTTGGTAAGTTTCTCCATTATTTTATCAATTTCTTTATCGCTCAGTGTCTTGTTATCACTTTGAAGGATAAATCTAAGTGCATATGATTTCTTATCATTTTCCACTCCGGGCCCTTCATATACGTCAAATACAGAAATATCTTTTAATAACTCCCTTTCTGTTTTAAAAGCTATCTCAAACAAGTTAGCAAATTTTATGTTTTTATCTATAATTAATGCCAAGTCTCTTGTTACCGCAGGCAACCGGTTTACTTCCTTTATTTCTAATTTCTCTTGAATTCCATCTACCAGGTTTTTCCAGTTAAACTGGGCAAAATAAACTTCCTCCCTGATGTCCCAGTTTTTAAGAACCTCGTCGCATATCTTGCCAGCCTTTACCAGCTCCCCCGAATGAGCATGAATAATATATCCATACGAAAATATACTATCATTTTCGATTGATTTTTTTTGCAATCCCGATTTACCATGCAGCGCTCCCAGTACTATATCAATATAGCCTTTCAATCTAAAAAAGTCAACAGGTTCTTCCTTACTGTTCCATGAAACGGGTAATTTGTTCCCCGACAGCCACAGTGAGAGATGTTCTGTTTCTATGTTTTTCCCTTCTGCAGTTTTATAGTAAGAACGCCCAAATTCATAAAGTTTCAAATCTGCCTGCTTATTATTTTGATTAAAAGCAATGTTGCTTAATCCGTTATATAATAAAGTACTCCTAAGAATATCCAAGTCAGAGCTTAGGGGATTAGCAACCTTGATAATTGATTCGCTGCTTTCTTCAAATTTTGATGAGGATAACGACGTATTCATCACCTCAGAAAATCCCAATGAAGTTAATACATTACCAATTTTAAAAGCAATTTCGTCTAATTTTTTTGGGCCTGAATGAACCAGGGGAATATTTAACCTGGGCGATAAAGGGATGTTATTATATCCGTAGAACCTTAAAATTTCTTCCACAATATCAGCAGGGCAGGTAATATCCATCCTATAGGTGGGTATGGATAGTGTCCATTTTTCTCCGTTCTTGCCTGTTATTTTTATTCCTACTGCTTCTATTATTTCCTGCATCGTTTCAGCGGGAATATTATGCCCCGCTAATTTATCCGCATACGAAAGATGAAAGTCCAGCTTCTGTTCTTCCACTTTTATGGGATATACATCCTGTATGTTTGAAACCGTGCTCTGGGGATTTTCTTCGTGAATTAAATTAATGGCACGGGTCAGCGCATTCATAGTAATGTTTACGTCGGTCCCCCGTTCAAAGCGGTAGGAAGCATCGGTATGTAAAGCCTGATTGCGCGCGGTTTTCCTAATGTGTGTGCCATCAAAACAAGCACTTTCCAAAAATATATTTACGGTGTTTTCTGTTACACCTGAATCTTTTCCGCCATATACCCCGGCTATACACATTGGCTCACCCTCATTACAAATCAGCAGGTCTTCTTCCTTTAGTTTTCTTTCCGTTCCTTCCAGCGTAATGATGGTTTCACCTGCTTTAGCTTTACGAACAACTATCTTATTACCTTTTATTTTATGAGCATCAAAAGCATGAAGCGGTTGTCCATATTCAAACATCACGAAGTTGGTAATGTCTACTATGTTGTTAATCGGGCGCAAGCCAACGGCAGATAAATAATTCTTCAACCACTGCGGAGATTCCTTCACTTTTATCCCCCGTATTTCCGCTCCACTATAGCGTTTGCAAGCCTCCGGATTTTCTACAGAAACAGTTGTTCCATTTTGATCGGTCAAGTTGATTTCCCTAAGTGCCGGTGTATTTAATTTATACTTCTTCCCATCTTTAGTTTGCAGATTCGTCTTACCAATCAAATCTCTTGCTACTCCAATATGAGACAGGGCATCGGCGCGATTAGGAGTAATCCCAATTTCAAAAACAGAATCAGAATATATTTGAAAATATTCAGAAGCAGGCAGACCAACTTTTGTATCGGCCGGCAAAACCAATATACCGGCATGGGAAGCTCCTAATCCAATTTCATCTTCTGCACAAATCATCCCCTCGGAAGCTTCTCCCCGTATCTTGCTTTTTTTAATTGTGAACGACTCCTCCTGTGAGGGATAAAGCACAGCTCCTTCCATGGCTACAATCACTTTTTGCCCGGCAGCCACATTGGGCGCACCACACACAATGTTCAGTATTTTTTCTCCACCTACATCGACGGTAGTGAGTGAAAGCTTGTCAGCATTAGGATGCTTGACACAGGTTTTAATTTCTCCCACAACTAATCCATTCAAGCCGCCTTTCAATGACTCATACTCCTCAATATGTTCTACTTCCAGCCCTGTTTCTGTGAGAAGTTTAGCCACCTCTTGGGGAGAAAGGCCCGTATCGGCATATTTTTTTAACCAGTTATAAGATATTCTCATACACGTAATTCAAGTACAAAAGTAAACTCTTACAAAGAATGATGAAAAGAAATTCCTACCAGTTTTTGAACATACCTGGGTATATCTTAAGAAATAGTATTTTTGAAACATGAGAACACACACCAAAGAGACGCAAGCCGGTTTAACACCGGAACTTGCCTTGGAAATACTGAAAGAAGGGAATAAACGATTTGTGAATAATATATTGGCCCACCGGAATTTACTGAAACAGGTGAATGAAACATCGTCGGGACAATTTCCTCTTGCAACCATACTCAGCTGTATTGATTCAAGAACTTCGGCCGAACTAATTTTTGACCAGGGGCTGGGCGATATTTTTAGCATTCGGATTGCAGGGAATATTTTGAATGATGATATTTTGGGCAGTATGGAATTTGCCTGTAAAATAGCTGGTTCTAAGCTCATTGTTGTGCTGGGCCATACCAAATGCGGGGCTATCCTAGGCGCCTGTAACCACCTGGAAATGGGGCACATAACTGGCTTATTGAACAAGATAAAACCGGCCATTGCAATGGAAACAGAAACTAAATCGGGGAGGAATGGAAACAACAAAGCATTTTTAGATAATGTTACCCGACATAATGTTTCACTAACTGTTCAGTTAATAAAAAACCAAAGCCTTATGTTGCGTCAAATGGAGCAATCGGGCGAAATAAAAATCATAGGCGGGCTTTATGATTTAGATACCGGGAAAGTAAGATTCCATGAGTAATTAATAACCTATTCATCTACAGAAACATACGGATCTTTATTTGCTTATTTTAGCCTTAGATATCTTCCGGACTTGAAATGACCAAATTCCTATTGTAAAAGATTTTCGAAAGATCCCATTTTATACCCAACGTTTTGGGGGTAAAGAACGTTGACAATTTATAGAGCACTTGGTTTCTTGTATTGACATTGTAAATTAAAGCAGTTTTCTGAAAGAAAAAATGAATAATTCCTTAATGGAAATTTGCTTTTTTCAATAAATAATGCAACCTTTGTGGTCGAAAGTAATTTGTTATTACGTGGGTAATGTTAAGTTCACAATTTTAACCTATATGCAAGGCCACTACATGAGGAAAAAAATTACACTTTTTTTGGTACTGGTAGTATGGTGTCTTGGTGCTTCCAGCCAAGCTCCATGTCCGAGTTGCTATGCAGGCCGTGATACCCTCTACAATAACAACGCTAATAACCACTTTGCTAAGGTGGCAGCGCATCACCCTATGCCGGCTAACGGCAATGGAACATTAGGTCAGAGTTACGCTAATGAGAATGTATGTGGGCTTAACTACACTACTGTTTCCCAACTTACAGAAACAAGAACACAAATTTATAACTTCAATCCCGGCGGGCATGGATTTCCTGCCCAGCTCAATGTCGCTCCTGCCCCCTGTGGAGGCTTAAACGGAGGAGTCATCAAGGCATTCGCTTACTGGAATGCGGAATATACGGAAAATACTCCGCCGGCTTCCAGCATTACCATTACCAATCCCCTTGCTGTTTCCAGCACTTATTCGTCTACCATTATTGGAACGGGAGGATCTACCTGTTGGGCGAGTACCGGTACTGCCGACTACCGAGCCGATGTAACAGCTGCCATTGCCGGAAGCGGCAATTACAACATGTCTCTCAGCGGGTTTAATAATGTTGGATGGGAGGTTGACGGAATCACTATAGTCATAATTTATAAAGACCCCACTGGCACTTATACAGGCAGCATTTCATTATGGGATGGATGTATCGTTCTTATTGGCGGCCCGTCAATTTATACTGGATCCTCTTTTTCTACATGTGCTGCTTCTACTACGGCTACTGCTTTTGAAGTTGCATCAGATATGCAAAGCAATGTAAATGCAAACATAAATGACGAAACCTTTAATAGTTCTTCCAGTGCCTTTTCCAATAATTTCTGGAATTATAATGCGATAAATACTTCTCTGACAAACGGTCAAAGCACATGTGTGTTTGATAGCTATACGAATAATGGTGGTGATTGTTGGGCATGGGTTACTGCAGGTTTATACTGGCAAAATACCGGTTGCGTTGTCTGTACTCCGCCAAGCGACATGTATGTTTCCCAAATCAAATCAAAACCAACCTGTGGTAGCTGCAATGGGAGCATTAGCATTTCTGTTACCGGAGGGAGTGCACCATATACCTATAGCTGGACTCCTAATCCAAGTACTTCTGATACGGCTCTCAGCTTGTGCGCCGGAGTATATACCTGCGTGGTGAACGATGCAGCCTGCCACGATACTACCCTTATTGATACACTCACGTCTGTTACGTTGGCTATCAATGCTCATATCGTATCTTATGAACCCTGTCACGGAAATTGTGTGGGCGTTGCAACCGCCACTATTTCAGGAGGGACTCCTCCTTTTACTTATTTGTGGGCACCCTCAGGAGGAAATGCAGCTACGGCTTCCCATTTATGTGCAGGAAATTATACTATTACCGTAAGAGATAAAAACGGTTGTAATAATACCGCTTCTGTAGCGATTACACAACCGGCAGTGCTTACTGCCAATCCTGTGCCTGTTAACTCCAAATGTAATGGAGGAGGTGGAAGTGCCATAGCCAAGCCTGCAGGAGGAACAGGTCCC
>Ga0206823_1074_pt2 | contig 26875 bp, 29 predicted proteins | sample Alteio_BWOrgCont_81_FD_152868 | JGI IMG/M metagenome (GOLD analysis project Ga0206823, IMG submission 152868) | Enriched cells from forest soil in Barre Woods Harvard Forest LTER site, Petersham, Massachusetts, United States -... | ecosystem: Environmental > Terrestrial > Soil > Temperate forest >...
ATAATAGCCTTATTCTATCTGGTTTACGAGCGCAATAAATTAGCGGGAACGGCTAACCATTGCCCCGGCGGCGATATAAAAATCCAGGGCGGCGAAATCCGCTCTATGGAGGAAAAAAACGGGCTGCTTTTCTTGAATGTCGCATTCCCGGGGAAAAATTTAAGCCGCATAGTGATTTATGATTATTGCCAGGCTAAAGTTATAGGTTCTGTGGAAGCCGGAAGGTGAATTTATAAGAATTTACCTTGAAAATCATACGATTTTGTAATAGGATTAAAACTATATTAACTTAAAGCAGAGGGCAAGAAATGCAAATCACCTCCGAAGGCCAGGTTACCATCCCCAAGGAATTTATGGATTTATGCGGGCTGCATCCGCATAGCGAAGTAGAGTTCCAGGTGGAAGATGGCAAACTGGTTTTGAGCCCGGCGGCTTCTGATAGGGGGGCAAGGCTGGTTGAGCATATGAAGAAATTTGCCCGCAAAGGCGGCATGTCGGCGGATGAAATCATGGAATTGACGCGCGGCGAATGAAGGCTATTCTTGTCGATAGCAATGTATTGATTGATTTTTTCAAGCTAGACAGCGAATGGAACGAATGGGCGGAAAGCCAGATTTATAAACATAGTGGCACGTTGATTATAAACCCGATTATTTATGCTGAGGTTTCACTTAGATTTGCTGATGAATCCGAATTGAACAAAGCGATTCCGCCATCGGTAATATCCCGCCAGCCGCTGCCCTGGAATGCTGCCTTCCCCGCCGCCCGGGCATTTATGCAATATCGTAAAAACGGCGGCGCTAAAACTTCGGTGATGCCGGATTTTTATATAGGCGCTCATGCCATGGTTAAGAATATACCCTTGCTGACAAGGGATTTGCGCCGGTATAAAACCTATTTCCCCGGCCTGGAATTAATCACGCCTTGAGGTCAGGTATTGCCGCAGTATTTTTAAGTTGACAGCCGGAAATCTTGTGACATAATGCCCGCCTTATGAAAACATACTCAGCACGTCCGCAGGACATAGAACATAAATGGTGGGTGATTGACGCCGAAGGGTTAATCCTCGGCCGTCTGGCTACCATCGCCTCGATGATGATTCGCGGCAAGCATAAGCCGATTTACACTCCGAATATCGATTGCGGGGATAACATTATCGTCATCAATGCCGATAAAGTTCATTTGACCGGCAAGAAACTTACCAATAAGGTTTATTATCGCCATACCGGCCATCCGGGCGGCATTAAGGAAACCACCCCGGCGAAAATTCTCGCCAGCAAATATCCGGAAAGGATTATCGAAAAAGCCGTGCAGCGCATGGTTAGCCGCGAGCCGCTTGGCCGCGAGCAATTGAAAAAATTGAAAGTTTATAAAGGCGCAGAGCATCCGCACCAAGCGCAGAATCCTACTATATTGGATGTTGCGGCGCGTAACCGGAAAAATAAGAAGAGTTCATAAAACATATGGCAGCTAAAGAAAAATCAGCAGGATTGGAAATTAATGCCGCATCGGCTAATGTGGAAGCCGAGGCGCCGCGCCAACCGAAGAAAGATAAGCTTGGCCGCTCATACGCTACCGGCCGCAGGAAAAACGCTTCCGCCCGCGTCTGGATTAAGCACGGCACTGGCAAAATGACGGTTAATGGCCGCGAAATCGCCAAATATTTCGCCCGTCCGATTTATATGATGCTGATAAACCAGCCATTCGAGGCCACCAACACCAAGGGCCATTTCGATATTTACAGCACGGTAAAAGGCGGCGGGCTTTCCGGCCAGGCCGGCGCTATCCGCCATGGCATCAGCAAAGCGCTCGATGCTTTCAACCCGGATTTGCATAAAATATTGCGCCAAGGCGGCTATCTAACCCGCGATTCCCGCGCAGTCGAACGCAAAAAATACGGCAAGAAAAAAGCCCGCAGAAGCTTCCAGTTCTCGAAGCGGTAATACTAATCTCATACTCATGTTTTTTGCTAAGCGGAAAGCATGAGTATAAGATTCTTTCCGCGAAATTTAAACTTATAGAAAAATTAGTAGTGGGTCTGAGCCATCCATAATTTCTCCCTTACTTAGTGGCAGGGGATTTGTTGATGCTGAAAACTCAAACTGATCCACTACCAAAAAATTCCTATTGTTTCTTTATGGAAGTTGGGTACATTTTGCGTGCTTAAATTCATAGGAGGCTATCATGGTTAAAAAAATCCCGGAAGACTTTCACAGCATCACTCCAACCCTTGTCGTCAATGGCGCCGCGAAGGCGATTGATTTATACAAAAAAGCATTTGGAGCTGCAGAGGAATATCGCATGGAATGCCCCGGCGGCTCAGGTAAAATCATGCATGCTTGCATCAAGATTGGCGATTCAAAAATATTTCTAACCGATGTTAACCCGGAAATGGGCTGCGGCACGCCTTCGGCTTCCAGTTTTTATCTCTATGTGGAAGATGTGGATGCTACCTTTAAGCAGGCCAAACAGGCAGGTCTTACCGAGACTTTTCCGGTGCAGGATATGTTCTGGGGTGACCGCACCGGTAACTTAAAAGATAGTTTCGGCATTCAATGGACTTTGGCTACCCATGTGCGCGATATTTCGCCGGAAGAAATGGAAGAAGCCAGAAAAAAGTTCGGCGCGAAGGCCGCCTAAAAATCACTCACCGGTAAAGGCATTTAACTAATCGGTTGACTCATTGATTTTTTACCGCTAGATTTAACCATATGGTTAAATCATCAGTTGTTCAGTTGGATTCCGTTTTTCACGCGCTCGCGGATTCCACGCGGCGTGACATTTTGCGGGATATTTCCCTAAAGGAAAAGACGGTTAGCGATGTCGCCAGGCCTCATGCTATGTCGTTAGCCGCGGTATCCAAGCATTTGAATGTACTGGAATCGGCGAATTTGATTAAGCGCGAGAAACGCGGTAGTTTCCAATTAATATATCTGAACCCCGCCGCGCTGAAACCCATAGAAAAATGGCTGGCTTATTATGAAAACATATGGAATAGGCGCTTCGATGCCCTGGATAAGCTGCTAAAAATACAAAATGTACCCCTTAAAAATAAATCAAGGAGAAAAAAATGACGGCATCCGCACAAAATAAAACAGAAAAAGATTTCACCATTTCCCGCATTTTTGCTGCGCCGCGCGCGCTGGTATGGAAAGCATGGACCGATTCCGAGCTTTTGGCAAAATGGTGGGGGCCGGAAGTTTTTACCGTGCCGGTATGCAAGCTTGACCTCAGCATAGGTGGCGTTTGGCATTATTGTATGCGATCGCCAGATGGGAAGGAATATTGGAATAAAGGGGTTTTCACGGAGATAACTCCGCCGGAAAAATATGTAACCGTCAGCAGTTTTTCAAATGCGCAAGGCGAGGCTGTATCGGCCGCCGAATATGGCATGCCGGATTTCCCAGACGAAATGACAATGACAGTAACATTCGAAGAGCAGGATGGCGGCAAGAAAACCAAAGTAACGGTTCAGCAGACCATGCCGGATTCAGTTGCCAGAGGATATGGCGCGCTTGAAGGTTGGGGCGGAAGCTTCGTAAAACTCGACAAACTTCTGGCAAAAGCATAAGGAGGATATTATGAACAATCGCGCCGCCGAACATGCCACATTCACCATAGAGCGCCATTTTGATGTTCCGCCCACCCGTGCATTTGCTGCCTGGGCCGAACCTGAAATCAAAGCCCGCTGGTTCGCCGCACCCTCGGATAAATGTAAAGAACTAAGCCGCATACAGGATTTTCGAGTTGGCGGGCGTGACCATTTAAAGGGGGCCTGGCATGGCGGCCAGACTTCCACCTTCGACGCTATATATCATGATATCGTGCCAAACAAACGCATCATTTATAGTTATGAGATGCATTTGGATGAGAAAAAAATATCGGTTTCACTAGCGACTATAGAATTCAAAAAATCCGGCAGCGGAACGAAAATGACTGTCACCGAGCAAGGAACATTCCTAGACGGTTATGACGATTCAGGCTCGCGTGAGCAAGGCACAAAAGGCTTGCTGGATAAATTAGAAGCGGAACTTAAAGATTTAATGACGTGATGGCAAAGTTAGGCTTTATTATTAGCTTATCTTACACAAAATAAATATGAATCCCTATAATCGATAAGCTAAGTTGCAATTAATTATTAATGTAGCTGATGGGGGTTTCTCAATCCGTTATATATTATGTGCTTGGAAAAAGCTAATCACCTCTTCCCAAACAGGCCCGCCGCGAAAACTCTAGCGGCATTTTGCGTTCTTGGCGCTTTATGGGCGGGAGCGGCATTTGCGGAAGAACAAAAATCTTCGGACGATCGGCAAACTTATTTACGCTCGGCGGGAAATAGTCCCTCGGCGTCGCAGCCCATCGGCGAATTGGTGCAAGAAGGCCCAAATGGCGGAATCTGGCAGCGCGACCAATTGCTCGGCGATATGGGCGGCCTGCGCTCTTATCTCGGCAATTACGGCATTTCCTTTAAACTCCAGGAAACCAGTGAAATATTCGGCAACACTTCCGGTGGCGTTAAAAAAGGCGCGGATTATGATGGGCTGACCACTGCCACACTGCAAATGGATACCCAGCGCGCTTTCGGCTGGCGCGGGGGCACAGTGAATATCAGCGGGCTCAATGTGCATGGCACTAATTTCAGCGCGCAGAACCTGGATAACTTACAAACTGCCAGCGGTATCGAGGCGGATCGCGGCTTGCGTTTATGGGAGGCTTGGTATGACCAAGCGTTCTTAAATAACCGGGCCGATGTGAAAATCGGGCAGCAAAGCCTAGACCAGGAATTCATGAACAGCCAATATGCCGGGCTGTTCGCCAACAGCATGTTCGGTTGGCCGATGCTCCCTTCGGCTGATTTGCCGTCCGGCGGCCCGTCTTATCCTCTTTCATCGCTCGGTGTCCGGGTTCTGGCGCAGCTTCTTGGCCCATGGTCGTTCCTTGGCGGGATATTCGATGATAATCCATCGGGAATCAGCCCTTATGGCGGCGCTGATTCACAGCAGCTTAACCGCACCGGCACCAATTTCCGGCTTGGCGATAATCCGCTTGCGATTATGGAAATTCAATATACTCACCCGGCGCTCGGCGATTTAGAATATAACGGGAAAGCTTCGGCATTGCCTGGAACCTATAAATTGGGCTTCTGGTATGATGGCGGCAGATTCGCCGACCAAGCTTATGATAATGCCGGGTTATCGCTGGCAAACCCTGCAAGTTCCAGCATTCCCGGCCTGCATCGCGGCGATTACAGCATTTACGGCGTAATCGACCAGATGCTATGGCGCGAAAACCCGCAGAGCGAGGAAAGTATCGGGTTCTTCATGAGAGCGATGGGCGCGCCGGAGAATCGTAACCTGGTGGATTTCAGCCTTAATGCGGGATTCACATACCGCGAGCCGTTCGAGTATCGTGAGGACGATGTTTTCGGCATTGGTTTGGGCTATACGCATGTTAGCGGCACGGCAAGCGGGTTTGACCGGCAGATTGCCTTCTATAGCGCAAACGGCGCATTCCCGGTAAGAAGCGGCGAGACTTTCGTGGAAGTAACTTATCAATACCAAATAGCCCCGTGGTGGAGCCTGCAGCCGGATTTCCAATATGTATTCAATCCGGGCGCCGGAGCAGTTAACCCGAATGACGCAACCAGTACCGAACGTTTGGGGAACGAAACCATTTTCGGTCTTCTCACCAACATTACATTCTAAGTTTAGAGAGATATATGAAAATTATTTACTGTTAACCGTCGCGATTCTATTCACTGCCGATATATCTTTTGCCGCTGATGAAAAGGGGTTTCCTCGAAACCACTGGCCATCATGTCACCCTAACCTCCACCATTTGTAGAGCGGCTGTTTATTTAATAAGTTATATGCAAATAGCGCCCTTTTCGTAGATTAAGCCGGTATTTCAACGCATTAGCTGCTGATATTATAGTTATGGAATGGTATTAATGGTTAAAAAAATATTAATATTGTAGCGTATTTATCTTGGTTTTGAGATAATTTTGTAGTAATATTAACTAATCTTAATATTTCAAATTTTTAATCGAGGTTTTATGTCAATTATAACTGTCGCAGGCACTACCGGTAATGATAATTTCACCGCTCCGGCCGGAGATACAGTAGGAACGCAATATTATTACTATGGCGGTGCCACACCAACTGCCGATGGCTCCCCAAATGGCGGAAGTGACACCGTAACCACCGGCTCCGGCAATGATACCGTTGATTTCAGGTATAATAATGGTCATAACTTGATAACCCTGGGCTCTGGAAATGATAGCGTTCTTGGCTCAACCAGCGCAACAATAGGAATTCCGGGCGGCGCGCAGGATACTTTCAATGCCGGTTCCGGCTCTGATACTATTGACATACAAAGCGGTGGCAAGGATTTAATAAACGGCAGCAAAACCGCCGGCTCGAGCCTTAATGTATATATGCATGGCGACACTATTGGCAATGACACTGTGAATGTCTTCGGCGGCACCATTGCAACGCCGAACACTGTAAATATATTAGGCTCGCAAGGAAATGACAGCATAGTTGCGACCGGAGTGGTAAATGGCGTTTTAGATGGCCAGGAAGGAAGCAACACCATCGATGCATCGGGAACTTCCACTGAGCATCTGGTAATTTACGCGGGCGGCGGCGCCAGCACTACTGCTACGGAATTAGTGAAAGGCGGCAATTTCGCCGATCAAATAATATTGGCCGGACATGGCAATGCCACAGTCTTCACCGATGGCGGCAATGATACTATAAATGCAATATATGGCTCTAACACCATAAACACCGGCAGCGGAGCCAGCCTCATCGCAACCGGCAATAACAATACTATCAGCGGCGTCAGCAATAACACCATCAACGCCAACGGCAATGATACCATCGCAACCGGAGACGGCAGCAACAACACTATCATCACAACCGGTAACAACATCATAAATGCCATAGCCGGCAATAATAATATTACCAGTACCGACACCGGCAGCAACAGCATATATCTAGGAACCGGCGGCAATAGCACCATCACCGATGGCGCAACCAGCCATGACATAATAAACTATACTTATGCAACCGGGGCTGTATCTTTAAGCCTTACTGCAAGTGGCGGCACCGCTAGCATCAATGGCAGCAGCGAGCATGACAGCATAACCGCTCCTAGCAATGTTTCCCAGTTCATCCTAAGCCAGCATTCCGATACGGTAACTGCAAGCGGAGCGGTGAATGCCAATATCAATGCGTTATTCAGCAGCGCCAGCATCGATGCTTCCGCCGGCACCGGCAATTATACGTTTAATGGCGCGGCCGGGCACGATACCCTTATCGGCGGCAGCGGAAATAACCTATTCGAAGGTAATAATGACAGCATGGTAGGCAGCAACCATGGCACAATGGACCAGTTCTTCCTTGGAGCCGGAGACACCATAACTGCCGGAACTCCATCTGGCACCTACTTTTACATGACTCATGACAACGGCATTGCCACCCTGGATTTCTCCGGCACTACCGTTAATGGCTCAGGTGCTACCGTGCCCGGCACATACGCTGACGGCTCCGGCGCGCTGGCAGGTCTTCATATAACTAATCTTCCGGTGGCCCCAACCCTCATCGCGCTCTATACCAGCACAACAGGCGGAGATACTATTATCGGCGGTTCTAATAAAGAAGTGGAGGAAATCATCCAAGGGGCTAATGATAGCGTGGTTGGCGCAGGAAAGGATATTCTTGTTGTCTCCGCTGCTAATGCTCCCATCAATGTTAATTTGGCCACTGATTCCGTCAGCGGCGGCGGCAAAATCGCCGGGCTTCATATTCAGGGCACATTCATGGAAATAGTGGATACGAAAGTTGCAGGAGGCGACACATTAGTAAGCAGCGCTAATGGCAGCACGAACTTCTTCCTGGGAGGCGGGAACGATAGCATCGTCGGCACCGGCACCGGCAACAGCATCAATTTCAATGGTGTCGCCAATAGTATAACCGCTAACTTCTCCACCGGCGTCTTTGGCGGAGGCATATCCGGAGAAACCATTTCCGGCACCGGAACTTTCAGCGGGGTTAATGGCTCAAGAAGCGGCGGCGATAATATAACCGCAAATGCGTCAACCGGGTCATTTACCATCAATACTTACTATTCCGGCAATGATACATTGGATAATGGCGCCGGAACCGGCCCGAGAACAGACTTCCTCGGCGCAGCTGGCAATTCGGTAACGCTTGATGCAAACTCCTCCGATACCGTCAGTTATAAGTTAGCCAGCACCGCCAACTTTGCCACAACCGGAACTGATACGGTTAGCGGCTTCGTCCACGGCACTGACCATATAGGGTTTTCCACAGCTCAGGCGGCCAATTTCTCCGCCCTTCACATAACCACCAGCGGCGGCAACAGTTTCATTACCGCCGGTACTAACACTACGCACGTAATTGAAGTTGCAGGCGTAACTAATCTAACCTCCTCCGATTTCATATTCGGCTAAGAAGCCAGCCGGTTATAAATAAAAAAGGCCCGAGATAAAACTCGGGCCTTTTTTATTAGGAATTATCGAAATTTGGGTTGTTTGGAATAACTATAGATACGCCTCTTCAACGGGTCCGTATAATCCCTGTTCTCCTGTGCAGTTGCATTGTGCGGCATATTGTGGAGGGGGCTAGGGGGCGGCCCTAAATCTAGCCGGGAGGGAAAGGCAATTTGTATAGTATAACAAATTATGGTAAAATATTTACGTAGGCGTCTATTAGCGAGGCTTTAGCCGAAGCAATCCAGAGACACGGCACAAAAGCTGGATTGCTTCGTCGCCTTCGGCTCCTCGCAATGACGCCTATGTAAATACTTCATCATGAATTGCTATAGTTTTAGCGTTGGCAGATTCATTATCCCGGATTAAAGCGGGGAGGCTCTATGAAGAGCTTAAATAAAGCTGCGCTATTGCTTAGCTGCCGCTGGGCCGACGATGGTGGCGATTTTGGAATCGGCATCGGTGCGAATGCGGAATTCTACGCGCTGGGAGCGGGCCATATCTTCTGTGCCATCTGCCTGCTTAATTGGATGGGAGGAGGAAAGGCCGTTGGCGGTTACATGGCTGCGTAGCCAATCGGAATCTTTTTCAACGCCGGGCAAACCAAGAATATAGCGCAAGGTGCTGCGGGTGCGTGCTTGGGATAGTTCCATATTGTTGTAATAGGCATCTTCCTGGGTGGCGGCACCGTTCCAGGTGCTGGAAGTGTGGCCTTCAACGCGAATTTCCTGGATGGCGCCTTTATATTTATCGGCGGTGATGATTTTCACGTAACGTGGGAAGAAATCTGCCAGAATCTGCTGGAAACGCGGCTTCAGATCAGCCTTGCCGGTGTTGAACTGCACATCCGGCTCATTGAAGCGCACCGCTAAATCCTTGGTGATTTCCGCGCCCCAGCCGGGTAAATCCTTATCGAAATCCTTTACCAAATCCTTATATAAATCATGCCGCACTTCCTGGTAAACCACCGCCACCTGCCGGGTTTTCGCCACGTCGCTTTCTATTTTAATCATATAAGCGACGGCGATGAGGAGGAATACCATCATCAGCCCGGTCATCAGGTCGCTCAGCGAGATCCACTGGGCTTCCGTGTTGGTATCGAAGGGGTTTTCCTCGGCGTGAAGGGACATATGAGCAGTTAATTCTGGCTGGATAAAGCGAGGTTTTTATGCGCGGCCGCTGGCTCTAGGCTTTTAGTCTGGCGTTGCTGGCTGACAAAAGTTTCCATAACGCGCGTCAGCGCTTCCAGGTGCGCGTTGCTATCCTCACGGGCACGCACCATCAGGCTATATAAGCTGGATTCATCCTTGCCGGTCAAAGCATGCTGCACCGAAGCCATGAGCGCCGCTAAATCGTCAATAGTGGCGCGCTGCTTGGTTTTGAGTGCCCGGCCGCCGAAGAATACTTCGCGCAGCTTGACGGTGAGGGCAAAAAACACCCCGCAGGCCGAGGCCCAGAAAGCAGTTTTAATGCCATCAATAAGCGCAGGAACGCTGCGTTGAACGTTGTTCGGGTCAAAATCCATGAGCCCGATCGCTATACCGAGGAAGGTTCCCAAAATCCCGCAGGTAGTGAGGATAGCCGGGGCCTTGGCAATGATGGAAGGCGTAAACCGGACATGGAAATAAACGGCAAGAATGGCGATTCCCACCATGAAATAGCTTGTGGTGGTGTTGATATGTTGGAAAACGTGATAAAAATTGTCAGCTTGCATAACGATTAAATACCCCAATAATAAGTTAACTACAATATAAAAGCGGCCGTCTGAGGCTTTTTCCTCCGTGCTCAAAGTGGGACTTTCGTTAACCAGCATGCAGGCCAGTTGGCCCATGGTAACGAACATCCACAAATCAACCACCAATACGCAGAGGAAAAACACTGTGGCATCCAAAATCCCGTTCCCGCTATATTGCGAGAAAGCCTGCCAGGGTAGATAGGAGATTTCGCCTTTGGCAAACCCGGCAATGGTCCAAGGAATAAATAGCAGTAGTGCTATGCACCAAGCAGGGTGTGTTAAAATGCAGAGTGGCAGGTTATCCGGCCTGTCGAACGAACAGCGCAAAGTGATGCGCACGCTAGCAGCCAGCACAAAGATTAGCACCAAAAACGAAACTATATCAACAGTAGTTTGCATGGCAAAGAATTATAAATTTTCAAATGACACGCCTATATAATGCAAGTAAAAGTAAAAATCCACTATTTATAAAAAATTATTGGCCATTTAGCGGCAAAACCATTATTGGTTTTTTATACCATTTGAACTAAAGAGCCTTGTTACTCGAAAGGAATATTTAATGCGTTTATTCATTATCCCTGCTTTATTTACGGCTTTGTCTATGGCAGGCTTCGCCTATGCCGAAACTGGCGAAAAGGAAGTCACCCTCACCGTTCAAGGAGCATTAGTATCCGTGCCCAATACCGATATCACGCTGGAGCTCGGCAAGGATATTTCCGGCCTCTCCGCCACGCAAACCGATGACGGCACCCTCACCATCCGCATGAGCTCCTTAACGGCGCAAAGCGGCTTTGTTATCAGGGGTTTACCCCTGACCAAATTCAAGGTAATGTTTTCCCAAGGCGAAGAAAAGCCGATGGAAATTGACCCAAGCGTAATGGGCGACCATGTTTATACCTACCTTCCTTTAACCAGCGCCACCGCAGGCGGCATGTTCACCATAATCCTGCCCGACCAGCCTGGGTTTAAAAAGAAAAAGAAAGCATTCTTGAATTAGATTTTTTAATAGACGCGCCGGCGCTTTTTACCAGGGAATTACTCTTTTTCAAGTGAAGAATACCCAATAAAAATTATTTCTCTGATAACTGCACTTGAATCCCGCTGAATAACCACTATATCTAAGCCTGGAAGAATTATTATTATCAGCCTTATAAGAGGGAAATTATGAGCAAAATCATAGGGATAGATTTAGGGACGACTAATTCCTGCGTAGCGATCATGGAGGGGAAAACCACCCGGGTCATCGAAAATGCGGAAGGGCGGAGAATCACGCCTTCCATCGTGGCATTCACTGAATCCGGCGAGCGGCTGGTCGGCGACCCGGCTAAACGCCAGGCGGTTACCAATCCGAAGAATACCTTATTTGCCATCAAGCGCTTAATTGGCCGTCCTTTTAATGATCCAATCACGAAAAAGGATATTGATTTAGTCCCTTATAAAATCGTCAAGGCCGATAATGGCGATGCATGGGTGGAAGTGCGCGGTGAGAAATACTCGCCTTCGCAAATCAGCGCGTTCATATTGCAGAAAATGAAGGAAACCGCGGAGAATTTCTTAGGCGAAAAAGTAACCCAGGCGATAATCACCGTCCCGGCTTATTTCAATGACGCGCAGCGCCAGGCGACGAAAGATGCAGGCCGTATTGCCGGGCTCGAAGTTCTCCGCATCATCAATGAGCCGACGGCGGCGGCGCTGGCTTACGGCCTCGATAAAACCGAAGCGAAAACCATCGCGGTTTATGATTTGGGCGGCGGCACGTTTGACGTATCCGTCCTTGAAATCGGCGACGGCGTATTCGAAGTGAAATCCACCAACGGCGATACTTTCCTCGGCGGGGAGGATTTCGACCAGCGCGTGCTTAATTTCCTGGCTGATGAGTTCAAAAAAGATAGCGGGATTGATTTACGCAAAGACCCGCTGGCCCTGCAACGCCTGAAGGAAGGCGCGGAAAAAGCCAAGATTGAGCTATCCAGCGCCATCGAAACCGATGTCAACCTGCCTTATATAACGGCGGACGCATCGGGCCCGAAACACATGAATATCAAGCTCACCCGCGCTAAATTAGAAAGCCTGGTGGATGATTTAATCGAGCGCACCATGGCTCCGTGCCGCAGCGCGCTGAAAGATGCTGGTTTGTCGGCTAAGGACATCCAGGAAGTCGTGCTGGTCGGCGGTATGACGCGGATGCCGAAAGTTATCGAAAAAGTGAAGGAATTTTTCGGGCGCGAGCCGCATAGAGGCGTGAATCCGGATGAAGTGGTGGCCATCGGCGCGGCCATTCAAGGCGGCGTATTAGCCGGTGATGTGAAAGATGTATTGCTGCTCGATGTCACCCCGCTTTCGCTTGGAATCGAGACTCTCGGCGGCGTATTTACTAGGTTGATTGACCGCAACACCACCATTCCGACTAAGAAAAGCCAGACCTTCTCCACCGCCGAGGATAACCAATCGGCCGTTACCATCCGGGTATTCCAGGGTGAGCGCGAAATGGCGGCGGATAATAAAGTGCTCGGCCAGTTTAACCTGGAAGGCATAGCCCCGGCGCCGCGTGGTTTACCACAAATCGAAGTCGGTTTCGATATCGACGCCAACGGCATAGTCAGCGTTTCGGCCAAAGACAAAGCTACCGGCAAGGAACAGCAAATCCGCATCCAGGCTTCCGGGGGCCTTAAAGAGGACGAAATTAAGCAAATGGTGAAGGATGCCGAAAAATACGCCGGCGAGGATAAGAAGCGCAAAGCATTGGTGGAAGCGAAAAACCAAGCTGACGGCCTACTTTATTCCACCGAAAAATCCTTAAAGGAATATGGCGATAAGATTGCCGACTCGGAAAAACAAGCCATCGAAGGCGCGATTGCCGATTTGAAATCCGCCCTCGAAAAAGACGACGCCGAAGCCATCACCGCCAAAACCGAAATCTTGCAGCAAGCCGCGATGAAACTCGGTGAGGCGGTGTATAAGGCCCAGGCTGAATCGGCTCAAGGAGAGCAAGGCGGGGCTGCTGAAGAAGGCAGTTCCGACCAGGCTTCAGCGGCATCCGGCAATGATGATGATGGCAAAGTCGTCGATGCCGAATATGAGGAAATTGATGGCGATAAAAAGAAAAAGGCTGGTAATTCGTAATTCGTTATTGGATAATTCGAATTGTAAAAGGGGAAAACCATGCCGCCCATGCCTGAAGAATTCGATTTCCAAAATTTAAGCGTTGCCGAGCGCATTCTGTTGGTCGAGCGCCTATGGGACAGTATAGCGCTTGATTCTCAGGCCTCGGTTCCCATTACGGAAGAGCAGAAGCGGGAGTTGGATAGTAGACGCTTAGCCGAAGAAGCAGGAGAAATATCTTATTCTGATTGGAATGAGGTAAAAGCGCGTCTCTTGAGGAGAAAAGCATGAAGAAGGAAATTCAAAAGAGGCCAAATATACTCATGTTTGAAAAAAGTAACTTACTTTCAAATCCGAAGTGCGTAACATTATGCAGCGGCGGTTGAGGTTATGGAGGCCTTGTTTGGTGAAAAATGAGGCATGAATTCATCGTATCAACTACCATTATTCAGCGACTATATTGTTTTCGTTGATGAAAGCGGCGTAGCCAGCCTGACATCCATCGATTCTCAATACCCGGTTTTTGTACTGGTATTCTGCATAGTTGAAAAAAATATTTATGCGGAGCACATTCAACCTGCCATAAAAAAATTAAAGTTCGAGTTTTTTGGACATGATTTGACGGTGTTACATGCTAATGACATTCGGAAACCTAAAGGCGAGTTTACTTTTCTGCTACATCCCGAGCGACGTTTCTATTTCATGCAACGTCTATCGGCTTGTATTGAAGAGGCGGAAATACATATAATCGCTCATATCATTCATAAAAAAAGCCTCATAGAAAAGTATCGTAAGCCGTTTGATCCATACTATATAGCGCTTAGAATGTGCCTGGAACAAACGGCTCTTTTCTTAAAAGAGCATAACCAATCCGGTAAACTCACTCATATAATAGTTGAAAGCCGAGGCAAGAAAGAGGATAGGGAATTAGAGATGGAATTCACCCGTATTCTTGACCCCAACCATAATTGGGGAATGGCGGATAAATTTCCCTTAGGCGAAACACCGTTTGAAATGAAATGTGTCGAGAAAAAAATTAATTCAGCAGGACTGCAACTGGCGGATCTGGCAGCGCACCCAATCGGCAGATATGCTATTAACCCACAGCAAGATAACCAAGCTTTTGCTGTTATAAAACATAAGATATGGAAGCAATTGTGGCATTTTCCATAAGAAATGCTATAAGGCCGTCTATGAAAGCGAAAGGCTCCGGATTTCTCCAGAGCCTGGCGCCGACCGGACATTTCCAGCCCATTTACGAAAAATGTAACATATAACTCATCACCACGCAAGTTTTACCATGGCCAGCAAACGCGATTACTACGAAATACTAGGCGTAAAAAAGGGCGCTTCGGCTGATGAGCTGAAGAAGGCTTACCGCGCGCTCGCGGTGAAGCATCACCCGGATAAGAATCCCGGCGATAAAAAAGCCGAGCAGCAGTTCAAAGAAATTTCTGAGGCTTATGATGTCTTAAAGGATGAGCAGAAACGCGCGGCTTATGACCGGTTCGGGCATCAGGCATTTGAGGGCGGAATGGGTGGCGGTGCCGGCGGTGGCCCCGGAATGGGCGGTTTCGAATTCCGTGCCGGGCCGGGAAATAGCGGGTTTTCGGATATTTTCGAGGATTTATTCGGTGAGTTCGTGGGCGGCGGCGGCCGGAAATCTGCTACTACCCAGGCTTCCACGCGCGGCGCTGACCTGCGTTATAACATGGAAATATCGCTGGAAGACGCGTTCCATGGCCGCAGTAAAAATATAAAAGTCGCAACCCTCGCTCCTTGCGCTTCCTGCCATGGTAGCGGCGGGGCGGATGGTTCCAAGCCGGAAACCTGCCCAACCTGCAAAGGCAGCGGCAAAATCCGTATGCAGCAGGGGTTTTTCACTATCGAGCGGCCTTGCGCCACCTGCCAGGGCACCGGCAGCATCATCAAGAATCAATGCAAAACCTGTCATGGCCAGGGCCGGGTGCGCAAAGAAAAAAATCTCTCGGTGAATATCCCGGCAGGGGTAGAGGAAGGCACGCGCATCCGGCTATCGGGCGAAGGCGAAGCGGGCCTGCGCGCTGGACCGCCGGGCGATTTATATATATTCCTCAGCTTAAGCCCGCATCCGTTATTCCAGCGCGACGGAGCAAACCTGCACATAAAAGCGCCGGTGAAAATGACTACTGCCGCGCTTGGCGGCTCAATCGAACTGCCAACCATCGAAGGCACGCGCGCAAAACTCACCATTCCAGCCGGCACGCAAAGCGGGCAGCAATTCCGCATGAAGGGTAAAGGCATGAGCATTATGCGTTCTCCGCGCTCACGCGGCGATATGTATGTGCATGTCATGGTGGAAACGCCGGTGCATTTGAATCGCAAACAAAAAGAATTCCTGGAGAAATTCGAAGAAGCCTCCGGCACCGATTCAAGCCCGGAAGCCGAAAAATTCGCCGGGAAGACGAAGAATTTCCAGGAGGATGTGAAGGAATAATAATTAATTTGGTGTGGAGAACCTTAAAATATCTTTCCCGGATTCATAATATTATTGGGGTCGAAGGAGGCCTTTAATTTCCTCATCAATTCAATTTCTAGGGCCGGTTTATATAGCAGAAAATCTTCCTTCCGTTCCAACCCGATTCCATGTTCGGCGCTGATGCTGCCTTCCAATTCCACTACTGAATCATAAACGATTTTTTTAAGAATCTTTTTCGTGGCGGCGAAATCCGCATCGGCTATACCTGGCGGCAGATAAAAATTATAATGAATATTGCCGTCACCGATATGGCCGAAGGGAAAGCTGCGGAGATTGGGAAAATTTTTTAGTGCGGCGGCAGTGGTTTTTTGGATGAATTCGGGAATTTTCGCAATCGGCACCGATATATCAAAATGAATCCCTTTGCCGGCTTTGCGCGCGCTTTCGGCGATGTTTTCGCGCAAAAACCAGAATTCTTTTCCTTGCGCCAGCGAAGCGGCGATTGCGGCATCGCGGATGAGATTTTTCTCGAATGCTTGCGCCAGAATTTTTTCGCAAAATTCATGCAGCTCGGAAATTTCCTTAAATGATGAAAGTTCAATCAATAGATAATAAGCGCTGGTTTCGCTTAAAGGGTTGCGCAGATTATGCTCTTGCAAAACCAGTTCCAATGCTTCGGCAGAAATAAATTCGAAAGCCGTTAATTCATCGCTGGCGGCGGATTTTATTGAATGTAGAATGGCTATGGCATCTTGCAAATTATCGAGGCCGAGAAAAGCCGTGGCTTTCTCGCGCGGCTGCGGAAATAATTTTAAGCTCGCGGCGGTGATTATGCCAAGCGTGCCTTCCGCGCCGATGAAAATCTGTTTCAGATCATAGCCGGTATTATCTTTTTTCACATGCGGCAATTTCTTAAGCAGATTCCCATTCGGCAGCACCACTTCAAGGCCCAGTAACAAATCGCGCATATTGCCATAGCGGAGAACCGCCGTGCCACCGGCATTGGTGGAAACTACGCCGCCAATTTCCGCGCTGCCTTCCGAGGCCATGCTAAGCGGAAATAACATGCCGTTCTCCGCTGCGGTTTCCTGAAGTTTCTGCAAAACCACCCCCGCTTCAGCGGTGATGCAAAAACCCATTTTGTCGATATGCCTGATTTTATTGAGCCTTGAAAGATTGATGATTATTTCATTTCCCAAAACCGGCACGCTGCCCGCCACCAGGCCGGTATTGCCGCCTTGCGGGATAATCAGAATTTTTTCTGCAGCACAGATTTTTACGATTTCCTGGATTTGGGAAACTGAATTCGGCAGTGCAACCAACGGCGAATTTCCCTTATATCCGCCGCGCCAGGAAGTGAGGTAGGGCAACATCTCTTCCGGGTTATCCAGGTAATTTTTATCGCCTAAAATCCGCTTTATTTTTTCAGTTCCCAGCACTGGCCCTCACCCTGCTCTCTTCCAGGGGAAGAGGGTTCAAGTAGTGCTGTGCCGCCCCCTCTCCCTTTGGGAGAGGGTTGGGGTGAGTGCCCTTACGCATCGAAAACAATTCCCTGCGCCAATTCCGGTTTCTCAGTTCCAAAATAGCTGGTGGAGGTTTGCCTGCGCATATAATTTTTCCAGGAATCGGAGCCGGATTCTCGGCCGCCGCCGGTTTCTTTTTCGCCGCCGAAAGCGCCGCCGATTTCCGCGCCGGAAGTGCCGATATTTACATTGGCGATGCCGCAATCGCTATAGCGTTTGAAATATTCCGCCTCGCGTAAATCGGTGGTGAATATGGCCGATGACAGCCCTTGCGGCACATCATTATGAATTTCCAGCGCTTCATCCAATGTTTTATACGGCATTGCATAAAGTATCGGCGCGAAGGTTTCTTTTTTTACGATTGCCGTCTGGGTGCTGATTTTTACGAGCGCTGGCGCAACATAATAACCACCGGGAAATTTGCCGCCGGAAATTCGCCCGCCGCCGACAATTTCATCGGCTGTTTTCTTTGCCTCGGCAAGCGAGGCCTGCATCGCCGCGAATGCACCTTCGTCAATCAGCGGGCCGATAAGCGTTTCCGGCTCTAAAGGATTGCCGATTTTGCCGGGCAGGGATTCGTAGGCGGTTTTGAGTTGCCTAAAAAATTTATCGTAAATCGATTCCTGGATAATCAGCCGCCGGGTGGAAGTGCAGCGCTGCCCGCTAGTTCCGACTGCCCCAAATAAAATTGCCGGAAGCGCCAAATCGATATCGGCTTTTTCGCTAACGATTATGGCGTTATTGCCGCCGAGTTCAAGCAGCGATTTTCCGAATCTCTCAGCGATTTTCGGGCCCACGGCCCGGCCCATCCGCGTGCTGCCGGTGGCGCTGACCAGGGCGATACGCTCATCATTAACCAATTGTTCGCCAACTTCATGTTTTCCGATAACCAGCGCGCTCAGATTTTCCGGTGCTGTTTTATATTCGGCCAGCGCTTTCTCGAAAATACCATGGCAAAGAATGGCCGTTAGCGGCGTTTTTTCCGATGGTTTCCAAATGACCGGATTTCCGCAAACAATCGCCAGCGCAAAATTCCATGCCCATACCGCCGCCGGGAAATTGAAGGCGCTGATTACGGCGATAGGCCCGAGCGGCAGCCAATTTTCCTGCATTATATGGTTATGGCGTTCGGAGGCGATGGTGAGGCCATAAAGCTGGCGCGATAATCCCACCGCAAAATCGCAGATATCAATCATTTCCTGCACTTCGCCGCGGCCCTCGGCGATTATTTTTCCGCATTCGATAGTGACAAGCTGGGCCAGCGGCTCTTTATATTTGCGGAGTTGATCGCCAAAAATTCGGATTAGTTCGCCTCTTTTCGGCGCAGGCACATCGCGCCATTCCTTGAATGCGTGCAAACCGGCCGCGATTTTCTTCTCTACTGCCGCCGCATTATCGATTTTTAATGAGGCGATTTCCTTGCCGTCAATCGACGAACGCACCGCTAAATCCGCGCCGCTATAAGGGCTGATATCAACGCTGATTTCCTTCAAAATGCCGTTAATCTCCATAGCCTTCCTTTGCACAAACCTTGTCATTCTCGCACTTGATGCGAGGATCCAGCAAAAAATATTTCCTGATGGATATTCGGGTCAAGCCCGAATATGACAAATTAATCTCCATAGCCATCCCCCAGCGATAATATTGGGTGATTCTCGGCGTAAAGCGCGCCCATTTTGGTTTTTAGGAAATCTTCGAGGGCGATTTCTTCCTGTTTTACGAAGCCTTTTTGCGGCAGTTTTCCGGCCGCCACCAATTCCACCACCGCGACAATCGAAGCCGCTGTTGTCCAGGCAATCGCGGTGCGCATTTTTCCGGCGAACATTAGCGGGTGATAATCGGTAACAATATCTTTGGTTTGTAATTTGCCTTTGATTTTCCCCTGCACCGAGGCATGGATTAAAACGCGGTCTTGGTCATCCGGCGGCAGGGCGTTGGCGATGCGTTTTACCAACTCGTCCGGCTCTTCACGGAACCGCAATTCCTCGAGCAGCAGCTTCATTCCTGCCAGATGCCCGGGATAGCGGATGCTTTTGTAATTCAAAGTTTCGACTTTGCCTTCGTAAGTTTCCGTCATGGTGCCGAGGCCGCCGCTGGTTGTGAAAGCCTCATATTCGCTGCCGTAAATGCGCAGGATTTCCGCATTGCGCAGGGCTGGAACCTTCTGCCGCTTGCCATCCTCTATCACATCGCATTGCTCGATATATTCATGTATAAGCCCATCCAGCGACCAGTTTCCGGCATAACCCAGCTGCCCGATGGGATTCTGCGGCAATGCGCCGACGCGCAGGCGAATATGGCGCAAAGTCCCCGCATCGAATTTCGCCGCGAGATTAGCGCCGATAATGCCGATAAAGCCCGGCGCCAGGCCGTTTTGTGGAATCATCGCCTTTGCGGCGGTTTTTGCGAGCCCACGGATTTCCTCGGTGGTTTTCACATCCTCGGTCGGGTCGAAATAATGGATTCCCGCTTTATGCGCTGCCTTGGCGACATCGAGAGTTAAGAAATATGGCAGGCATGAAATCACCGCATCTTGCCCGGCCATGATTTTCGCGAGAAAAGCTGCATCCTTCACATCGCCGGTAATGAAATTAATATTGCCGGGCGCATTCAAAGTTTTCGCTCGGTCAACTCCCGTAACTTTCATGCCGATTTCAGTCAGCATGGTGGCAACTAACCCGCCGACGCCGCCGATTCCGAGAACTAGGATTTTTTTAATTGTCATTGCTTGTCATCCTGAGCATAGCGAAGGATCTCAGGTTGTGGACCGAGATCCTTCAGTCGCTTCGCTCTTTCAGGATGACGAGGAAGAAATTTCATTTCTTCCTCGTCATTTCAAATAAATTCGTTGCCTGTTCGCCGAGGAATCCGGTGAATTCTTTGCCATCAACTTTTCCGCGTTCGGCCAGTTCGTAATAAGCGTAGCTCCAATCGATTTTTCCTATGCTGCCGTCAGCTTCGCGCACATCGACTTTTTCCATTACTGCTTCGGTGGATGATTGGCGGAGTTTGCTGCCGCGCTCGCCTTCATATTCCTTTTTCATCGGGATTCCGGCAGCGCGCAAGGCCTCGACCGTAGCCTCTATATCCGGCCACTCCCGCACATTCTGTTTATTTATCCAGGCGGTAAAATGATTCACCGAATTGCCATGCAGCAGCGTCCAGGCCGCATATTGGGAATATTTATTTAACTCCTCAATATCTTTTCTGGCCGGAATATCCCAATGCCGGGCGAAAAAATCGGTTAGGCTTTCGAGCAGCATTGTTCCGCTATGGCTATCCAGCGTTTCACCACGCGCTAAGCCTAAGAGCAATTCCTGGTCGGTTGATGTTAGCGGATCATGCGCGATTTTTAAGGAGTTTTTTATTATCGCTGCCGCGGCGTCCGGCAGTTTATCAACTTCCAACTGGCTGATGAATATTTTGGGATTATCGGGATTGGTTTTATGCTCGAAATGGTAAGCGGTGAGTTTTTTCTCTAGGAAATCATAGCGGTCTTTCCGCTCATAACCAAGCGCCTCGAAAATACGCGATATTCCGGTTATCCCGGCCGGCAGCGCGCCTTCCGACGGGTCCCCCATATATAAATTAAAGGTGCGGAAGGCAATATGGTCGTTATGCCGCTCGCCGCCTTTTTCCAGCACCATTTTTTCATAAGTGGCGGCGTAAGAAACCCGCCTTTTATATGCGGCCCATAAATTGCTGAGCAATGAATCCAATATTTGTTTTGCGTTCATATTAATTCCTTATGCAGAAAAAAATATAACATCAAACTCGGGCCCGGCCCAAATTATAAATTTCAAAGCGGCGCTATAAAACCAATAGAAATTTTATACGCGGCATAAGATCATCACCGGCATCTTTTAACTGATATAAAGAGGATGTCATGCCGCTGAAAAAAGGTTCGAGCCGGAATACCGTGAGCAGTAACGTGAAAGAACTGGTGGATAAATATGAAGATACCGGGAAAATTGGCACCAGCCGCCCGGCTTCGAAGAAAAAAGCGGTGAAGCAGGCGGTGGCGATTTCGCTTAAAAAAGCCGGTAAATCGAAATATTATAATAATTCCACGGCCAAAAAAACTAGTGGCAAAAAAGGCACCAAGGCGAAAAGCCGGAGCAAAAAATCATGAGATTACAAAATTTTAATGTTCTAGAAATGCCGTGGTAATATAAAGAGGAGCATTATCGAAATGGTAACAAACCACGAATACTAACCAACTACAATAACCACAACTTTTTAACCTATCAGGAGATTATATGAAACACCTAAAAATTCTTTCGGTTCTTGCAATCGTAACTTCCCTCACCGTTGGCAGCGTTGCAGCTTATGCGCAAACTGATCCAAATGCTGCTCCGGCAACCACTAAAACCACCACTCACAAAAAGTCTATGAAGAAAAAACATAAAACCACCACTGCCCCTAAAGCTGCTCAGTAATTGAAAGAGGAGTTACGGCTCTTCTTCTCTATAAAATCGCCCCGGTTCTTGAGTTAGAGCCGGGGCGATTGTCTTTATAAATTAACCGGATTATAATCCTTGTATTATGAGAATTCTGTTAATTGAAGATGATAAGGAAACCGCAAAATATATCGTACAGGGCCTGCAGGAATCCGGGCATATAGTTGACCATGCCGAAGATGGCCGCGAAGGCCTATTTTACTCCACCGAAAATCAATACGAAATTCTAATCATCGACCGGATGCTGCCGAAAATAAACGGCCTTAGCATCATCCAGTCACTCCGCTCGTCCAATAATAATACACCAGTGCTGATATTAAGCGCCCTCGGCCAAGTGGATGAGCGGGTGAAGGGCCTGAAAGCCGGATGCGATGATTACTTGGTGAAGCCATTCGCATTCTCCGAATTACTCGCGCGGCTGGAGGCTTTGACCCGGCGCGGTAAATCGCAGTTGGAGCAAACCACCCTCAAAATCGATGATTTGGAAATGAACTTATTGACCCGGGCGGTAACGCGCGCCGGAAAAGAAATACCATTGCAAAACCGCGAATTCCGCCTCCTCGAGTATATGATGCGCCATGCCGGGCAAGTTATCACCCGCACCATGCTGCTCGAAAACGTCTGGGATTTCCATTTCGACCCGCAGACTAATGTGATCGACGTGCAGGTTTCGCGCCTAAGGAATAAAATCGACAAGGATTTTAAAAAATCGCTGATTCATACTGTGAGGGGTGCGGGGTATAAGTTGAGTGGGGGGTGAAACACCGTCATTGCGAGCCGAAGGCGAAGCAATCCACGCGGACTTAAGTTGGATTGCTTCGCCTTCGGCTCGCAATGACGGGTTAGGAATAATGCATATGAAACAACCGGCAATTTACATTGTCTGCAATAAGCGCAATGGTACTTTATATACCGGGGTAACTTCTAATCTTATCCAACGGATATGGCAGCATAAGAACAATGTCATTAAAGGTTTTGCCAGTAAATATGGATGTAATCTTTTAGTATATTATGAGCTTTTTGATGGTATGATAGAAGCAATTACCAGAGAAAAACAGCTCAAAGCTGGATCGCGGAAAAAGAAAATTAATTTAATAACGAAAATGAACCCGGCATGGGAAGATTTATACGAAAAGCTCGTCTAACCGTCATTGCGAGGAGGCATAGCCGACGAAGCAATCCATCTTGCTCTCCGCTAAGTTGGATTGCTTCGGCTAACGCCTCGCAATGACAATGCAAATAAAAAAATTCATCAACTCCAGCGCCTTCCGGTTCACCCTGCTCTATATGCTTCTCTTCGGCATATCGGTCGCGGCGCTGATGATTTTTATTTATTTTGTTACTTTCAAGGAACTGGAGCGCCAGACTAAAATCAACGTCAATATCCAGGTGGCGGAATTGCAGGCTACCTATAAAAAAGGCGGGATGGAGAAGACCATTTATGTGTTTAATCACATGGTCGAGCAGGATGTTCAGGGCACTTCACTTTATTTACTGACTGACCGCGAAGGCAATATCGTTTCCGGAAATCTTGACCGCTGGCCGAAGGATATCGACAAGGACGGCAAATGGATCAGCTTTAATATCGACGGCGAAACTGCTGATGACGAGCAGGTGACGGTGTTGGCGCGCGCCGGAACTTTTCCCGGCGGTTATAGTTATCTGGTCGGCTATAGCTTGAAGCGTTTCGAGGATTTGCGCCAGGTGCTGACTAATGTTTTCAATTTGAGTTTCGTGCTGATTTTTCTTCTTGCCGCTTTCGGCGGCATAATACTCACACAGACTATCAGCAAGCGTTTGGAGCTGGTGAACCAGGTGTGCAAGCGGGTGATAAATGGCGATGTGCATGAGCGCGTTCCGGTTTCCGGCAGCGGTGACGAATTCGATGTGCTGGCCGGAAATTTCAACACCATGCTGAATTGGATAAACGGCCTGATTAAAGGCATAAGCGAAGTTTCGCATAATATAGCGCATGATTTACGCAGCCCGCTAAATCGCCTGCGCAACCGGCTGGAAATGATTACCCGGAGCGATGCCGTGGATGTGCAAAAAGAAGTGAAAGGCGCAATCGGCGAGATTGATTCGCTGATTAATACTTTCAACGCCATCCTGCGTATTTCCCAGGCCGAAGCCGGCGCTGGTGTTGAGCATTTTAACGATTTCGATTTATGCGAAACGGTGCAGGCGGTGGTGGATTTATATTATCCATTGGCCGAGGAAAAAAATATTACCATGGAAGCGCATCTCGAAGAGCCTATCCATATTTTCGGCGATAAACACCTGCTTGCGCAAGCTTTTGCCAATCTGCTCGATAATGCCGTGAAATATAGCAATTCCAGCGGCCGCGTTAAGGTGGAAGGCAAAATTATCGATGGAGTAGCAGAATTTTCGGTGACCGATGAAGGGCCCGGTATACCGGAAAAATATCATGAAAAGGTAAAACAGCGTTTCTTTCGCTTAGAGGCCAGCCGCACCACCCCCGGCAGCGGCCTCGGCCTTAGCCTTGTCGATGCCGTGATAAAGCTGCATAAAGGCGATCTTTATTTTTACGATAATAATCCGGGACTGAAAGTGGTTATCCGGTTCCCGGTTGGTAGCAGTGAGGTTACCGGTTAATCCTATGCAGCAAATTTCGCCCGCACATATTCCGGTATGCGCGCCGGTTTCATGGTGGAGTCGACCGCAACGATAGTAACAGTAATGTCCGCCAGCAACTCACTTTCGCGGAAAATTTTCTGATTCATGATGAAGGAGGCGCCGCGCATTTCGGTAACCATGGTTTCCACCATAATCATATCATCCAGCCGCGCCGGTTTCTGCAAATCTCCGGAAAAATTTTTAACGACGAAAAGCACTCCGGCATCTTTTAATAATGCTGACTGATTAACGCCAACTTCCCGCAAAGCCTCAGTTCTAGCCCGTTCGGCGAATTTCAAATAGTTGGCATAATAAACCACGCCGCCGGCATCGGTATCTTCGTAATAGATGCGGAAATGGGAGGTGAAGGTTTTCATTGTGATGATTAACTATTATAATTAGAGCATTTTTCATTTAGTCCTATACGTCGTTGTCCTTCGGATTCACCGTGCTCACGTACTAAAGTGTACGCTCCGCGCGGCTCACCTCGGACGCCTAGTATAGAACTAAAGCAAAAACGCTCTAGGCTTCTAGACCGAAATAAATTCCGGTCTGGAAGCCTAATTTTAGCAGGAACCAATTTACGGCTTTTTCCGCATATAAGCCGGGATATCGAGGCTATCCCGGGTGAATCCTTTGGCTTCTTTTACTTGTGTATATTTTTCCGGTTGCGCGGCGGCGTTTTCAGTGGGCGCGGCGGTTTTTGCGGAGAAGGGCGCGCGGCTGAAGAAGCTGAACCGGGAGTTTTGCGTCGCAGCGGCAGGTTCCGGTTTATGGCTCCCGAAAACCGGCTCTTTTTTGGTGTAGATGCTGGGGCCTTGCGCTACCGGCTCACGCTCCGGCACTGGATAAAACATGTTCTCTCCGGCAGATTCACCCGCATATTCAAGCTCGTCGCGGAATACCGGATGGTCATCCATAATTTTGTCTTTCATTGGCAGCACCGGCTCAATTGGCTCAGGCGCCAGGAAAGATTCGACATGGAAATCTTCCTCATGGCTTTTTGTTTCCGCGGCGGTAGGTTTCTCAGCGAAAAATTTCGGCTCAATTTTCGGCTTGGCGTCGAAGTGAAAGTTAGCGGTGGTGCCGGGCTTTCTTTCCGAGATGGAATCGATTCCGGTGGCGACAACCGAAACGCGGATGCGCCCTTCAAGGTCTTTATTGAAAGCCGAGCCGAAAATGATATTGGCTTCCTGGTCCACTTCTTCGCGGATGCGGTTCGCTGCTTCGTCGACTTCGAACAACGTCATATCCGGGCCGCCGGTGATGTTAATCAGCACTCCGCGCGCGCCATGCATGGAGGTGTTATCGAGCAGCGGGTTGGAAATGGCGGCCTCGGCGGCTTCCACGGCGCGGTTTTCGCCGGAAGCCTCGCCGGTGCCCATCATCGCCTTGCCCATTTCGCTCATTACCGAGCGCACATCGGCGAAATCTAGATTGATGAGGCCGGGCATCACCATCAAATCAGTCACTGAGCGCACACCGGCATGGAGAACGTCATCGGCCATTTTGAACGCTTCGGCGAAAGTGGTGCTTTTATCGGCGACGCGGAAAAGATTCTGGTTCGGAATCACGATTAAAGTATCAACGAATTTTTGAATTTCCTGCAGGCCGAGATCAGCCACGCGCATCCGGTGCGTGCCTTCGAAATGGAACGGCTTGGTGACAACCGACACAGTGAGTATTCCCATTTCCTTCGCCGCCCGGGCGATTACCGGCGCCGCGCCGGTGCCGGTGCCGCCGCCCATTCCGGCGGTGATGAAAACCATGTTGCAGCCTTGCAAATAATCGTGAATTTCCGCCAGCGATTCCTCCGCCGCCGCCTTGCCGACCTCAGGATATGAACCGGCTCCAAGCCCTTGCGTCAATGCCTCGCCGAGGTGAATTTTTTTCTCGGCACGCGAAATTTCCAGCGCCTGCGAATCAGTATTCGCCACATAAAAATTCACGCCTTCGAGGTTGGAATTGATCATGTTATTGACGGCATTCCCACCCGCGCCGCCAACGCCAAACACCGCGATAGTTGGCTTGAGTACAGCCTTTTTCGGCAATTGAATATTTATGGTCATCTAATAATCTCCAAGAATTTATTATGAAACTATATCTAAAAATAAAATATTAACAAAACTAAAAATGCGATTTTTTATTAACCGGCGGCACCAGCCAACTTGCCGGAATCAAAGATGAAGCTTTGCGGATTTTCAATCGCCATGTGCGGCTTGGGCGGCCTTACCAGGTTGATGGCTTGGCGGAAGCCACCAAAGGCGCGGCGTTTTCCGGCGCCATCGGCATGCTGCAATATGCGGCGAAAAAAGATGGCAACGGCCAGCTTTCATTAACCCGTGAACGCAGCCGCAGAGGCAGAGGGCCGATGGGCAAAATCCTCGGCTGGTTCGAGGAGAATTTTTAATGCCGCAATGCCAGATATGCCGCGGAAATATT
>Ga0206823_1077_pt1 | contig 26636 bp, 15 predicted proteins | sample Alteio_BWOrgCont_81_FD_152868 | JGI IMG/M metagenome (GOLD analysis project Ga0206823, IMG submission 152868) | Enriched cells from forest soil in Barre Woods Harvard Forest LTER site, Petersham, Massachusetts, United States -... | ecosystem: Environmental > Terrestrial > Soil > Temperate forest >...
AGTTATATGTAGAATTCCTTGAAAACATCGAAAATAAATCCTTTGAGGGAATTAATGAGGCCGGGCTTTTTAATACCACATTCAACAAGAAAATAAATACTATTCTATCAGGTAATTGTATTGTAATTGATAAAGAAAAAGATACTTCTTTACAAGAAAAGCTTGTAGGGTTTATTCTTAAGAATTTTAAGGACGGAGCAAAGCTGGCTAAAAAGTTGCAGAACAAATACCTTGCTACGGGTAGTGAATTATTCCAGGCAAACTATAATAAACTATCTGAATTTATTACAAAGGAGGATATTACTTATTATAAAGAATCTTCGCCGGGAATTATTAAATTTATGTTTTCTGTCGTTGTAGTTGAAATTGCATGGCAACTGAATGCCATCCCTTATTTACTATCAAAGGGTATCGTAGCAAGGGCTGTAAAGCATAAAGTTTTCCACGATTCTCTCACTTATTGTTTGTTGCTTATTATATATCCGCTTTATCTTATAACAGCTTTTTTTATTGTGAAAAGTTATTTTAGTATACGGCTTGATGTGGCGTTCGTAATAATAACTTTATTAAGTGCTTCGATGTATGAAGCCTGCAAAAAAACTATTCACTGTTTTTGGAAAAGGAAGAAGTTGCACATTGTGCACGATATGCTCACACAACTTTTTGAAACAGGTAATGGCTGACCATCCATTCGGTACCTTGTTTGTAGCCCCATAGCTTGGAACAAGACATAAAGAATATTCTCCAGTACGACCACCATTTCAGGGCATCATTCTTCCCATAAACTTGTGCCATTATTTTCATAATTTGGGTTTTATGGGAGTCCATATTGCGCAGCCATGCATCCGATGTTTTTTGATAATGTTGCCCGCTGACCCTCCAATGGTTTTCAATTTTCAATTGGTTTTGGAAATAAAGCAATAAGTGGTCCGAGGGCATTATTCCCCCGGTGAAGAAGTATTTGCTCAGCCAATCCGATTCATCTTTTACTTCAAATTTATAGGCATAGTCTTTATGTGTAAAAATGTGCACAAATAATTTGCCGGAGGGTTGTAAAAAGTGGATGATTTTATTCATCAGCAATTCATAGTTACGCATGTGCTCAAACATCTCTACCGATACTACCCGGTCAAATTTTTCTTCGGTTTGAAAAACGTTCATGTCGGCAGTTATTATGGTAAGGTTTTTCAAATTTCTTTTTTGTGCCTGCTCGTCTATAAATACTTTCTGGCTATGCGAATTGGAAACAGAAGTAATACTACTATTAGGGAATTTTTCTGCCATGTAGAGAGATAATGAACCCCAGCCACAGCCGAGTTCCAATACTTTTTGCCCGTCTTTTAATTCTGCTCTTTGGGATGTAATATCCAGCATATCTTTTTCAGAAGCGTCCAAAGAAGTTACTCCCTCTTTCCAGTACCCAGAACTATATTTGAGATGTTTGCCCAGCACAAGCTCGAAGAAATTGGCCGGGATTTCATAATGCTGGGCATTGGCATAGTCAGTATGAATAGCAATGGGAGAGTGTTTTAATTCCTCCACCAGGCTCATAAAATGCTCCTGCTGGGCTTCCGGGTTGCCTTTATTTTCTTCTTTCAGCCGCTGGGCTAATAGGTTTCTTATCCCCATACGAACAATAAAATCTGGCAATACATCTTTTTCAAGTAAACCGGAATACCACATAAAAATTAAATAAGCTGCAAATGTTCTATTTTTTCTTGAACCAGGGAACAAATACGAAGGTTGTCCGCTGGTATTCTTTATAAGCATCGCCCTTTGAACGTATTGCCTGTTGCTCGGTAAGGGGAATACCTGTTACACGGAACAACAATAAAATGATAGTGACAGGGCTAAGCAACCCAAGCCAGCCATAGCTTGCATTAAGAGCTACAAGTCCATATCCCACCCAAATCATAGATTCGAAGAAATAATTCGGATGGCGGGAATAGTTCCATAATCCGGCAGCACATACCTTACCTTTATTGGCAGGGTTTTTCTTGAAATTTTTTAATTGGGCATCGGCAATGGCTTCTCCGCAAATGCTTATTGCCCATATAATGGCTCCGGCATACTCAAGGGGTGACAAACCCTCTTTGGGATTAAATGCAATAAGGAAAAATGGAATGGCAAGGTAAATATTGGAAAGTGCCTGTGCCTGGAAGAAAAAGAATAATTTTTTGTTTGCAGCCGTTCCCCATTCTTCCCGCATTTTTTTATATCGCCCTTCTTCTTCGCCCAAGTGTGAGCCTACCCGTACTAGAAGATAAATCCCTAAGCGCAGGCTCCATATTAGCACCATAGCACATATTAGCATCTTTCGTTGTGCGTAGCCATCGGCCAAAAAGTAAAGCAGGATGGCAATGAGAGAAAAATTAAATGCCCAGAAGATGTCTACAACGCCGGCATTTTTAATGCTATACGCCCAGGCATAAATAATAAGCATAACCACGCAGCATACAACCAAACAAATAAGAATAGTACAAATAGTTGTATTCATAGAGTTGGAGTTTTAAGAGAGTTACGGAATTTTGGCTTTTTAAGTTTGCTTTGACTACCAGGTAAACAAAAGTAGCATATTTGTATTATAATTTAAATGTGTATGAGCTTGGAAAAATTAATGCATAATTATGCCGAATATAACGTATGGGCTAATCAAACAATAGCAAATTGGTTGGGAACAAAACCTTTAGCTTTATTACAAAAAGAAGTCGCGTCCAGCTTCCCATCTGTTATTAAAACGCTTTCACATTTATTGGACACTGAAAAATTCTGGTTAGGTATATTGCAGGGCTCTGCCCGGCAACCGTGGCAAGAGTTTACAGGTAATGATGCTGAAGTTATCCCGAAACTGTTAAAGCAATCCGAATCTTTTTGTACGTATGTTAAATCTTTGCATGAAGCGGAGCTACTTGGACCATGCGAAATAGATGCTCCCTGGGTGAAGGGACAAATGCCTAAGTACGAATTTATCCAGCATTGTATTACACACGGAGCCTATCACCGCGGGCAAATTATTACTATTGCCCGCAATGTTGGCATCACTGACCCTCCCATGACTGACTATAACTACTATAATATGGTTATAAAAGGTAGAGATGGGAAATAGTCTTTTCTTAGTATACGACGAAGTCTCTGGAAATAACAAATATATTTACACCTTACAAAATAGATAAAATGTTGGTTAAAGTATATGGAAGTGCTGTAAGTGGCATTGAGGCTACTCTGATTACTGTAGAAGTAAATATTGCGCAGGGAGTAAATTTCTTTTTGGTAGGATTGCCTGATAGTGCTGTGAAAGAGAGCCAGCAACGGATAGATGCTGCCTTGAAAAATAACGGGTACCGCATTCCGGGGATGATGATTACAATAAACATGGCTCCGGCGGATATCCGTAAGGAAGGCTCTTCGTATGACTTAACGCTCGCTATTGGTATTCTTGCTGCATCCGACCAGATAAGCAGTGATAAAGTAAAAGACTACCTCATTATGGGCGAACTTTCTTTGGATGGGGGATTGCAACCCATAAAAGGAGTTTTACCTATAGCATTAAATGCTAAGGAGAATGGATTTAAAGGAGTTATTCTTCCGGCGCAAAATGCGAGAGAGGCTGCTATTGTAAGCGGCTTAGATGTATATGGAATACAAAACATAAAAGAAGCAATAGACTTTTTGAATGGGGATATAGAATTGCAACCCGTGAAAGTAAACGTTGCAGAAACTTTTTATACCCAACTCTCTCACTCCGATTTTGATTTTGCCGATGTAAAGGGGCAGGAAAATATAAAACGTGCTTTGGAGATTGCTGCTTCGGGTGGGCATAATGTGTTACTCATTGGTCCGCCGGGAGCGGGGAAAACCATGCTGGCAAAGCGGTTGCCAACCGTATTGCCTCCGCTCACATTAGAGGAGGCTTTAGAAACCACCAAGATTCATTCTGTAGCAGGAAAAACGATGGATGGTGTCGGACTCATCGCTACACGCCCGTTTCGTTCCCCCCACCATACTATCAGCGATGTGGCACTTGTCGGAGGAGGGAGCTTTCCCCAGCCGGGTGAAATTTCATTGGCACATAATGGAGTATTATTCCTGGATGAACTACCCGAATTTAAAAGAACTGTTTTGGAAGTGATGCGCCAACCATTGGAAGACCGGGTAATACGCATTTCCCGTGCTAAGTTTACCGTGGAGTATCCTGCCAGTTTTATGCTGGTAACAGCTATGAACCCGTGCCCATGCGGATATTATAATCACCCTACCAAGGATTGTGTTTGCCCTCCCGGCATGGTTCAGAAATATATTAACAGGATTTCAGGGCCCTTGCTGGACCGTATAGACATTCATGTGGAAGTAGTGCCTGTTGCTTATGGGGAACTGTCATCGGAAAGGGCAAGTGAGAAAAGTGAAAAAGTAAGGGAAAGGGTGGTGGCAGCAAGAAAAATCCAGGCAAAGCGGTTTGAAGGAACTTCTATTTATTGCAATGCACAAATGACATCCAAGCAGTTAAAAATGTATTGCAAGATAAATGAAGCAGGCAACCAATTATTAAAAACGGCCATGGAGAAATTAAATCTTTCAGCGCGTGCATATGACAGGATTTTAAAAGTTTCGAGAACCATTGCTGACCTTGATAATTCGGAGAATATAGAAACCCAGTACCTGGCAGAGGCTATAAACTACCGTAGCCTGGACAGGGAAAACTGGGCGGGGTAGGTTTCATAATGCGATATTCAAAATTCATGTGTAAAAAAATAAATATTCTTCTTGGATTGTTTCTCTGCTCTGTATCCTGCATAGCGCAGATACCTGCCATTGACAGCGTGGTAAAGAGTGAGATGGAAAAGCGGCATGTTGTAGGGTTATCGCTTGCCATATTGGCGGATGATAGGGTAATAGTACATAAAGGATATGGTTTTGCCGACATAGCAAACTCCAAGCCTGCCTCTTCTGAAACGATTTATAAAATAGGCTCCATCAGTAAACAGTTTATTGCGACTAATATTATGGCTTTAGCCGAACAGGGTAAATTAAGCTTGTCGGACCATATATATAAATACTTTCCCGATGCACCCGATGAGTGGCGTGATATTACCATTCGTAATTTGCTGAACCATACATCAGGAATAGAGCGTGAATCGCCTGCCTTCAAGTGGATGAAGAGGCAACCCGATTCAGTGCTTATTGAAGCAACATATAAAGACAAATTGCATTTTGCTACGGGCACTAAATGGGAATATTCCAATATGGGATATTTTATACTTGCGGATATTATCCGGAAAGTCAGCGGCCAGAGCTTTGAAGATTATATGAATAATTTTTTCATTCGGTGTGGCATGAATAATACCGTAACTACTGATAAAAGCACCGGCCCTGAAAAGGCAAAAGGGTATGTGTACAATGAGAAATCCGGAAAGTCTATTGAAGAGCCTGATCTTATTGCCTTGCGTCCCAGCGGTGCATTCAGCTCATCTATTGACGATATGATGAAATGGGATTCCATTTTGCGGAGTGGCACTATATTAACCAAAGAGGATTGGGCAAAGATGTGGGGAGATACGGTGCATACAGGAGAGGTTGCTAAGGGACAGATGGACTACTACGGTTATGGCTGGCGTGTGAGATTGCTGCGCAATAAACACAGGTTAGTATTTCATGGTGGAAGCGAGCCCGGATTTATATCAGAATATTGGAGGTATATAGATGATGGCATTGCCATAATTGTGCTTACTAATTCGAGTGACATTGACGCGGTGGAAAGTATTAGTAAGAAAATTGCTATCCAGTTAAATCGCTCCGCCAGTATTAAAAAGTAATGGTTTCATGACCAAAGCTGTGGAGGAGTAGTATGCTTTTTACGATGAAAAAGCCAGGTTTGTCGTTCCAATAAGGGTTTATATCGAATAATAGGGAGTAATCTCTTACAAACTAATAACTTTAGCAGAGATTAATTAAGATCCTTTGTGGATACTCTTCTACATACCATTCTTATCCCTGTTGACTTTTCTGCAGGAGGGGAGCCTGCCATTGAATATGGAGCATATTTGGCCAGCAAATTTAAGGCTGACATTGTTTTATTGCACGTTATAGAAGGAACGCATAATTATCCCCAGGGCTGGTTTAGCAGTGAATCTCCGGATACATTTAAATTTCTGGTGCGTAAAAAAGCGTCGGGAGTATTGAATGAATATGCCGGCAGTATAACCAAAAAATATAAAGTAAAGGTGAAAAGTGCACTTGCCACCGGTAAACCCGCAGCTAAAATTGCAGAAACAGTTGCCGGAGAAAATATTGACCTGATTGTAATGGGAACGCATGGAACAAACGGGTTTGAAGAACTTTTTATGGGAAGCACTTCCCACAAGGTGGTTAATCTTTCTCCATGCCCGGTAATTACTGTTCGGGAGGGATTTAATGTATCTGAAATCAGGTCTATTGTATTACCCATTGACGACTCCTTGTATTCCAGGGAAAAAATAAACCACGTTTTACCTATAGCATCAAAATGCCACTCAGTAGTTCACATTCTCGGTATTACTAAAGATGGCGACAAGTTGAATATGAACAAATTCAATAGTAAAATCACTACCGTGGAGAAGGCTGTTAAAAATGCGGGAGTAAAGTTTGAGCGAAAAGTAGTAACGGCAAATAATGTAGCTATTGAAGCTATGAATTATGCAGCAGAGGTGAACGCTGACCTGCTTGCCATAATGACCGACCATGAATCGGATATGCCTGGCGCATTTATGGGTGCTTTTGCCCATCAAATCGTGAACCATTCCATAGTACCTGTATTAAGCATTAAGCCTCACAAAACGTTTTACGATTACCCGGTTTAAATACCGTAAAATATAGCCGGTAACTTATATATATTTATCTTGCCATTTTACGGGTAGCGATGAATAAAGAGCCTGCATTAGAAAAATTTAAGCCTTATATTTTAGCCGGAATATGTATCCTCACCTTTTTATGTTTCAGGGGAGCACTGAATAACCAGTTTACCAATTGGGATGATGATGTATATATTAAAACCGACCCCTATATCAAGGCATTTACGGGGGATAACCTGAAGGTTATTTTCACCAAAAACATCACGCTAAATTATTATCATCCCCTTACCATGCTTTCGCTGGCAGTAAACTATGCACTTGCCGGAATGTCCCCTTCGTCCTATTATCTCACCAACGTTTTATTTCATATTGCGAATGTTTTATTGGCGTTTTTCTTTACCGGCTCTTTATTCTCCAAATTATCGTTTGTAGATAAAAAGCAGGGTTTGCTCGCTTCATATATATCGGCCCTGTGGTTTGGCATTCATCCCATGCATGTGGAATCGGTATGCTGGATTGCAGAACGCAAAGATGTGCTTTATACCTTCTTTTACCTGCTGGGGTTGTTAAGCTATTTAAACTATTTTTTTAATAAAAAAATAAAGTGGTATGGGGCCACGATGCTGTTTTTTATTGCTTCCTGCCTGTCCAAGCCTATGGCGGTGGTATTTCCCCTTTCCTTATTTTGCATTGATTTTCTTTTAAAACAAAAATGGGATAAGAAACTTGTACTGAATAAAATCCCTTTTTTGCTTCTTGCTCTGGGACTGGGTATCCTTAATTATTGTTTCACTCTCCAGGTAAATACCATTACTCCTTTTGAAAATATACCTGTTGGCAAAAGAGTTCTTTTTGCCAGTTACGGGTTTGTGATGTACATTTTAAAGTTTTTCGTCCCGGTTAACCTGTCCACATTCTATCCCTATCCCTGTGTGAATATGGAGTTGCATATTGATATGCCATTGCCGGCTTTCTATTATGTTTCCCTTTGGATAGCCATTCTTATTATAGTTGTTCCGTTATATTTTTCGTATAAAATAAACAAAAACTATTTTGCTGTTATCGCTTTTGGGTTAGCATTCTTTCTTGTCAATGTTGTTTTTGAATTGCAATTTATTTCGGCAGGCATGGCTGTTATGGCAGACCGGTATTCTTATGTTTCCTATATAGGATTACTTTTTATAAGCACTTTCTTTATAACAGAGTTATGGAAACGTTTTTCTGCCCTTAGGGTATCTGCTATCATATTAATCAGTGGAATTACACTAGCATTGGCGTATTTATGCAACAAACGCACAGCGGTATGGCATAATGCGGAAACCCTTTTTACGGACGCTGTTGAACAATACGGCGATGAGGCATCGCTTTTTTATAAAGGGCTTGGGGATTATTACATGGATAACGGTATGCCCGATAAAGCATTGGTGAATTACGCCAGTTGGATTAGGCTAAATGATGATGATGAGGTGCTGAATGATATAGGAAACATTTACAAGGCTAAAAAAGATTATGCGAATTCGGCAAGATTTTATTTGCGGTTGCTAAATAGTGGCGCACATGTTTCTACTACTTATATAAAAGTATCGGATGTATATGCCAATGCCGGTGAGTTGGATAGTGCAGTATACTATTACAGGAAAGCCATTGCAATAGAACCCGGGGTGGAAAAACTATACGGTAATATTGCTACAGCTACCACCAATGCAAAGCAATATCAAAATGCCATTAACCACTATTCAGTACTGATAGCAGCCCAATCGGATAACCCATACTATTATTTTTACCGGGGAGTAGCTAAGTATAGCAACGGGCAGATAAAAGAATCGGTAGATGATTTTCTGATGACACTGAAGCTTGCACCGCCAACAGATGTACAAGCTTCTGCTGCATATAACCTGGCGGTTGCTTATAACCAGTTAGGGGATAATGCATTGGCATTTACCTGCGTTCAGGTTGCAAAAAGGGACGGGCAGCAGATAGATACTGCATTTTTCAACAAGCTTGAGCGTATGAAGGATATAATTCATTAGTAGGAAATATCTCGTTTTAAGAATACATTTGTAAAAATATCCCCTCCTATGAAAACAAGAAGCACTGCCCGGTTTTGCCTGTTGGCAATATTCGTTTTAAGAAGTATGACGAGTTCTTCTCAAGTTGTGTTACCCGGCAAAACTGAGATAGTAAACCGTAAAATTTCAGCAGTTGTAGTAAGTAGTTTTTCACTGGTTGATGGAAAAAGTAAAAAGGGGTATGTTGATACTATTACGTTTGACAAGGCTGGATATTTGGTGGCGAAAAGAGTAACTCCTTACGACACCGCTTCAGAAAGAAAGTGGGCAGGCATTTGGAATTATACCTACGATAGTGCAGGCAACAGGAAACTGGAAACACGTAAATCCCCTCATTATGAGGTTATGGACTATTTTAATTATGTATATGATTCATTCCATGTAACAAAGCAGATATGGGTTTACTGGGTTAACCTCAAGCTTGCATTCAGCCGGATATATGAAATGAAATATAATGTTCACGGTAGGCTCGATATAGAGATGGTGGAAGGCCAGACGGAGAAACTAGATTCTATTTTTGCCTGGCAGTATGATACCAATAACAGGCTAATACAAACTACCTGCGCAAGTGACAAAGATTTCCAGGATACTATGTATCGGGTTAATTATGTGTATAATCCGGATGGCAATATTGCCCAAATTATAACTACTGCTAAGTCTTTACAAACAATGGAGGAATACACCTATGACGAAAATAAACGGCTCGTTAAGCAAAAATCAGGTGACAGGGATATTGTTTACCAATACGATAAAAACGGATATCTGGCATCTTCAGAGGTTGCCGTAGAAGGAAGAAAAAAAGAAAAATATACCTATAGTTATATCTACCGGTAATACTTCTTATTCTATTACTATTCTGCCAGAGGTAGCTGAACCATTTTCTGAAATTACCCTGTACAGGTAAATTCCCTTTGGCTGTGAACTCAGGTTGATTTGGCCCATGTATTCAGAACTGCCTTTTACTTGAGATGTATAAATCTGCTGACCGAGAACATTATATATCTCCATATTAGCAACCCCGGAAAGGTTCGTGATATCTATATTGAATGTTCCGGTACTTGGATTAGGATATACCTTAACAGAAGGTTCTGCCGATGCTACCGCAGGAACGTCAGCCGGGGTTCCGGGTATCATAATGTTATCGATATATATGGGTGAGCCATTGCCGGAACGGTTTTCAAATGCAATCATGGCACCTGGAGCACGGGCAATAGCAGGAATATATATAGTATCGGTACGCCAGTCTGTTTTATTAGAAGGGAAGAAGTTACCATGCTTGTCTGTATCAGCGCCATTTACAACAGATTTTCCGGTGGTGCATAAAGTCATACCACCCTTCGAATAAACCCTGGTAAATGTAGTACCGCAATCAAGCGAATAATAAACATCCAGTGTGTCGCTGAATACACTGTTGTAAGGTGCATAAGCTACGTCAAAGTAGATTTTGGGATTGGTATCTTTTGTAAATTCAAAATCGGGGGAGTAAAAGCGTTGTGTTTGTCCTATAACATCCATGCCTGCTTTCGGCGGATTATTAACCCACAGCCCTGTCGTGATAGTAAAAAAGTAATTTTTCGCCTGGGCATTGTTAAAATACATGCAGTGAGTACTTTTACCGTACCCACCCGTAGCGCTATTCAGTTGCCATGTATAATCTGTATTATTCGGATTATAGTTTACCCATCCTGAAGGAGGGAATGTGCCTGTCTCGAAAGTTACAGAAGATAGGGGGGCATTAGCAGCAACAGAAATGCACGAGGTTCTTACAATCGTATCGCTACCATATTTACTGCTTACTATTTCTGTTACGTTATAAGTTCCGGGAGTGCTGTAGTCAACCACCGGGTTTGTATCGGTAGATGTGGAGGGGTTTCCGCCGGGGAACAGCCAGTGCCAGGAAGTAACAGGGGAAGTGCTGATACTGGTATCTTTAAAATGGGCCTGAACCAGGGAACAGCCGAAAGTAGGAGAAACGTGGAAGAAAGCAGAAGTAGGGGGAGGTTCAATTCCGATTACAGCTTCATCCCACCAGCCAAAATTATAGCTTAGAACATTTAATGCAACCGGGGAAAAATAACCATTATCAGCACCACCCCAGCCCCAGTTCATATGAAAGTAATTGCTTGAATCGCCATCGCAAACCCAGGTATGCCCCTCATTATTGATAGAGTCGTTCCCTACATACTGAACAGGGCGCCCACTGTTTAGTTCATTTTCAATGAGCAGTATCCAGTTTGCCGTTGTATAATTTGATTTATACACGCCTTTTATGGTAGCTGCATTATAGCCGAAATATTTTACATAGGATGTTTGGGCACATACCGGGTAATCTCCTGTAATAACCCATGCTCCGCTGGAACCCGGGCTATAGTCCATATCTACACTTATGCCGCAATCCATCATTAATTTTGCAACCTGGGCATTATTGGAGTTAACACTATAAGGCATATCAGCCCATACATAGTGGGAAGTATCGTAAACAGCCTTTAAATAACCATAACTACTTTGATAGCCGTATACTTGTTCATCCCAGTAGGCACTGGCTCCATGCCCATGCGAGGGGTATGACCAAAACCTCATAATTTGTGCCATAGCCGTAGCTACACATCCTGTAACTGAACCACCGGGGCAGGTGGCATTGTAATAAGGCGATTGGTTCCAAAGGCTTTTTACTAAAGGAGCCACTACCTGGATAGCATTAGGTGCATGGTTTTGTATAAACGTATTGGTTGCATATTCCGTCCATTCGTTAGCTATATCGGCATCAGCGGTTACATTGCCGGCTCTTGCATAAGCTATTTCCTGTTTGCGGCAATTCATCCACCAATCAACATTATTATTCTTATCGGGCATAACATAGGGCCCTTTATTGGAGTAGGCAAGGATGGGATGGGCAGCATCTTCGGCAGCTATAATAACAAAACCTTCATTTGTATTTATGTTTAATACATAATAAAGCGGTTGTGCATTGTTGTCAAGTTCTGTATAGGAAAGCGATAGGGTGGGTTTTACAGAATGAAAACTCCTGCTATAAAAGTTGGCTGCCACTGTTTGTGCAACATCTTTACTAACAGGGTTGGCATTTACAAGTCCTGCAAAAAGTAATAGAGTGAGAGGGAGGTAAATGATTCTTTTCATGCTGTTTTTGAATGATAAGATTAAATAAAGACACAAATATATAAAAATAACGAGAATATTCGCAATAATTTGGTTTCTACGAGGTTTTGCCCAATTGAAGCGAACGAATCATTACTTTATCCCTACACTTACGTAAAAAGTAAGTGAAACGTTGGTTAAAGTGCCTGTTTTTTTTTCAGTCTAAGCTTAAAGTTGACGTTTCGATGTCATAATTAAACACAACCAGATTGCAGGTTGTTACATTAAAACGGCAGTTCATTACATTAAAACTGCATCTTATTACATTCCTAAAAAATATTCAATATTCATAGGCTATTATTGTTTTATGGTTACACATATCAAAATATACCAAACCATTAACAACCCATCTTATGAAGAAACAACTTATCAACCAAGTCGTTGCAATGTTATTTGCAATGTGTTTATTTCAAGGTAAAACACATTCCCAATCGCTCAGTTGGCTCACAAAACCCTATGACCACCGGGTTTTTATTCAGAATCTCGGACAATTTCGGGATAGTACTCATGATACTATTTTATTTGGCGCTTTTATAGGTAATGGCAATATTCTTCTTACCAAAAACGGAATTGTTTTTCAATATACAAAATATGCAACAGAAAGAGATACCGATACCTACGAAGAGGACACTGCAACAAAGTATTATCAGTTGCAAGCAAAATGGATACATACGAATCCGGGGATGTTTGTAACAACCGATTCTATACAAAGTTATTATTATACATTTGGGATAGGAAGTGGTACAATACGTGCCAATGCATATAGAGGTGTAACCTATCATAATTTATATCCCGGCATTGATGCAAACTTTTCGCTGGTGGGAGACTCTAATGCCCTTGTTTACACACTGACCGTTCATCCGTATGCCAACCTTTCGCAGGTAAAACTAGTTTATGATACAGTAACCAGTATGAGTATAAATTCTTTTACAGGCGATATGCAAATTACAGCCAGAGTTAATAATGTTAGGGATAAAGCGCCTGTTTGCCATTATATAGGTAATTCTACTTCGGTAAATGCTTATTATTCTTTAAGCGGCGATACTGAATCGTATTCTTGTCCTCTTTTAAATCCCGCATTGACACTAGTAATCGACCCCAGGGTTTTATGGTGGATTACAGGTAATCCATATAATACGCCCTCATTCAATACCCCATTTGATTTGGATTTTGATAATTTAAATCATGTATATGTATACGGAGGCTATCCTTTTGAGCTCGCACAGCTTAATAGCGTGAACGGTGCTATTAACTGGATATTTATTACGCTTGGTCAAATTATTCAGGGATGTTATGGAGACTTTGCGGTGCAAAAATCTTCCGGAATTTCATTTATATTTGATGGTTGCGCCCCCGGTTATACAACTATGGTAAGGGTAGATAAGTCAGGAAATGTAACCGGAAGACTCACTACTACTGCTGTCAGGGAAGGCCGTAGGGTAGAATACGATACCTGTAAACAAGACATTGTTATAGGAGGTGGTGAAGATGCGGGGCCTAATACTACTGGAATAGTAAGCAATTTAAATGCGGCTGTTCCTACCGTTACAGGTGTTAATACGTTAAGTGTAACCCCATCGCAAGGGTATTCTCACGATGCAGCTATGATGGCTCTCGACCCGGCAGGAGATTCATGCTACGTGGAAATAGCCCAATCAGGTGCCTTTCCAGCATTTTTTAATAATGTTTTGTTAAAAGCTCCTGTAACAGCCCTGTCTCCTGCTTCATATATTACTTCAACCATATATGGATTCCAGGAACTTTTTAATCCTTATAATACCAACCCCTATAATCAAAATCCCGGAGTCGGTAGGGAAAATTGGGGCGGTGCATATAATGGGATGGTTGCAAACCCATGTGGTTTATTTTTATACGACGGAAGCACCCTTGCTGAGTATGACAGGAAAACAGGGATAGTAGTACCAAGTTATACTGTAACGGTACCCAATGGAAGGCACTATATGTGGAGTGGAATGGATGCTGATATTAATAACGTTTATCTGGGCGATTCAAATAGCATTTATGAATATTCCATAAACACATTTACCCCTACTCTCTTTTATACTTTTAGTAATAACCAGGATGTAATTTACGACTTGCATACTAACCCTTATCTCGGCAGCACCACCGGCGCCATGTATGTTTGCGGGGGAGCCATAAATAGTTCTATAACTAATCCTATGTCAAATGGATTTGTAGCAAGCCTTTTCTACACACCTTCTACCTTTATTTCCTCTGTTTCCAGTACGCCCAGTTGTTCCAGCCCTTGCACCGGAACAGCCACTGTTACACTTGGTCCGGGCTGTGTCCCTTCTGGACCCTATACGTATTATTGGAGTAATGGAGAAACTACAGCAACTGCTACCGGTTTATGTCCTGGAACATATAGTGTCAGTGTAGTTGCCGGCTCCGGGGGATGTAATACATACTACTCTTCCTTTGCATCTGTAACGATAGGTACGGTCCCCGGGCCTCCGCCACCCACTATTTCTGGTCCTGTATATGCTTGCGGAAGTTCTCCTTATACTTTTTCTACCAACCCTGTTCCATCAACAACTTATTCATGGGCAGTAAGCGGTGGCACAAATAACACAGTTTCTCCTACAAACGGAACAATAACCTACGCCAATCTTACAAGCATTCCTGCCACTATTACATGTACTGCAACATATACTGTTACAGGGTGCAGTACTTCGGCAACCTTTACAGTAGAGCCTTGCTGCAGTTCTAAAACCTTTACCACTGTAATTGTAAATGAAACAGCAACTCAGTTTGGAACATATGCTTTTAGTGGACAAACTGTTTTGATTGAAGGTACTTATACTATTAACCATAATGTAAGTTTCCATAATTGTGATGTAGAGTTTACACCAGACGCTCAAATAATTGTACAAAATGGGAATTCATTAATAATCGAAGCACCAGGAGGGCCAGTTGGTTCCACCCATTTACATGCGGCATGCCCTTATATGTGGCAGGGTATTGTTGTGGAACCTGGCGCCACTTGCGAAGTTGGGTATAATACATTGATAGAAGATGCTGATACGGCTATTATTGCTGTAAACCAGAATTCTTTTCCTTATGTGCAAGGTATTATTGATATTCCTCCACCGGGAGGAGGAGCTTTGGGGGAACCTGTTTTCAATAAAAACTACCGGGATATAATTATAACTCCAACACCACTGGTGTATGCAGGATCTATTAATCCCGGAACAATATTTACCTGTCGGGACCTTTCAGCCTATTGGGTTCCCCAAACATGGTATGCAAACTGGGCATCTACTTCATTTACTACTCTGCTGTCCCCTCATTTAGGCCAACGAACCCATATGGGCATAGAGGCTACAAATGTTTACACATGGACCAATTTCCCCGGTTCTGTTTTCGATAATATGGATTATGGAGTGTATGCCTATCAAAGTTCTATTGGTGTATATGGCTGTACATTTCAATATATTATGAACTCCCCCAGTAATATAGCGGTATATGATTATAATATACCCAGTGGGCCACCTACTTATAGCCTGATTGTGGGAAATATGCTATCTAATAATGCGAACACATTCATCAATTGCAATATTGGGGTGGAAGCACAATACATAACCAGCGTGCAGGTTGAAAATAATATATTCGATGATAATCCCGGTACTCCTTTTGCATGGGCCGTTTATCAAACAGGCAAGGTAGCCGGCATTACATCCAATACAGTAAGCATACAGGCAAATAATATTGACGATGCCAATGTAGGCATTGAGGCAGATAATAATATGAAAGGGGAAGTAGTAATAAATTATAATATTATCTATAGTCCCTATTGTAGCCTTCGTGGTTCTAAAGGCATATGTGCAAGCGAGGTTTCGGGGACCCAGGCTATAGATAATATTGAAGTAAATAACATTACTGTATACAATATCGGTATACAGGCAACCGGGCTAAGTAAAAGCTTTATTGACTATAATATGATTAATTTGGGTGCAGGCACGCCTTATTACCCTTGTACACCTAGCACCTATAACGGCTACGGAATAGTGGAAAATGCCTGCATAGGTTTGGAGGTATGTACCAATACCGTAACGCCCATAACTTCTACTAATACTTATACAGCAATTAGTCAAAGTGGAACTACCGGGACAAATATTGAACACAATTACATTGATAAAGCAAATATTCAAATCGGGCTCAATGCTCCCTGGCTTGGAGATAATTTATGGTATAATAGCCTCAATGTAGGTACTGATGGAATACTTGCAACAATGACCTACACTGTTGGAGCACCAGGGAACGCTTCTGATAATACTTTTGCCGGATTAACCCGGAAATCTTGTCAGCCGTTACTGCCCCTCAGTCGCTATTATTATTCAACTGCGGTATATGATCCAAATCCTGTATCGTGCGCCGGTTTAGCGGTTTTCGGCGGTAATGGACGACTATCCCATAATTGTGTCGCTGCCTATCCCATACGCCCTCACTCTCCTACCAGGCGCTCGGGAGTACCTCCTCCGCTTGATACTCTGCCTAATGTGTTAGATACTGTAGTGTCCGATACATTTAGGTATGTTCCGGATTCTATGGATATAGTGCAATTAGGAAAGATTGCCCGCAATGTTGATACTTTCCCTTGGCAGGATACTGCTGAAGTTCTTGCCAAAGAAGAGGCCATATGGATGTTATGGGCTAACCCATCACTAATGAGTGGAGCTACACTTCTGCGAAATTTTAATGACAGTGTCAGCTGGGCATCCCTGGGTGAAATATTATCTATTGATACTGCCATGATATCACCTTATGATACTGGTACAAGTTACTATACAGGTTTATTAGAAGAAGTAAATGCTATTACCCCTGCCAATATCATTGAAAATAATCTTCAGGTAGCAACCTCAGAATATCTTTCATTTTTAATTTCTAACACACTTTCCACCTCTCAGCTAAATATTACAAGACTACTGGCCAATCAATGTTATGACTGGGGCGGAAGTGCGGTATACCTGGCGCGGGACCTGCTTACTTCTTTTGATACTGCTGGAACTCCCTATAACGATACTTGCGGTGGGGTCCCCCTTTTACTACGAGGGCCAGGGCAAACCCAAACAGCAGCAATTGAATATGTTATCAAGCTGTATCCTAACCCCAATAATGGAAACTTTACCCTGGAGTATAATATAGGCACTTCACACGACGGCAGGCTGCTATTATATAATACGCTAGGACAAGTAATGGGGGACTATTCCTTAAATGGCTCAGAAGGGAAAAAGAATATCTCTAACCCCCAATTATCAAATGGCATCTATTTCTGGAAGGTATTTACCAACTCCGGAGTAGCCAAGGTAGGTAAAGTAATAATTATGAAATAAAAACAGAGCGGATCTTTTAACCACACTTTTATTGTAGAGGGCTGATGGATAAAATTCACCAGTCCTCTACATTTATCGGGTCTATTTTAGTCTTTCAATGATATCATACCTAGTTAAGAATTCCTTATGTTGGTTTTTTTCACTAACTGGTCAAAACGGAAAGTATGTATGCATTTTTATGACGTGAAACCTCCAATACAGAGCCATCTACCATAATTATAAGCCGGTCTCCTTTTTTGAAAGTATTGATATGTGTACGGTTGATTAAATTCTTTTTGTGAATACGTAAAAATATTTCTTCCGGCAGTGATTTTTCATAGTCGGCAAGCGACTTTGTAGAGGTGATTTTTTTACCACTCTTTAGATAAATATTTGTGTAGTTCCCATAGGCTTCAAACCGAATTATATCTTCCGCATCCAATAAAGTTATTTCCGCCCGGTTATAAATAGGAATTTTATTTAGGGTAAGAGCTTCTTTAAACACGAATAATTGATTTTTAAGCTGTTGCAGATGGACAGACTGGTTCAATTTTTTTTCGCAATTTTTTACAGAAGCAATTAATTCAAGTGGCTTGATAGGTTTAAGCAAATAGTCAATAGCACTATGTTTAAATGCCTTAATGGCATATTCGCTATGAGCAGTGGTAAATATTACTTCGAAATTAATTTCATCTATTTTTTCGAGCATGGAAAATCCATCTCCTGAGGGCATCGATATGTCAAGAAAAACTAAATCAGGTAGTAAGCTATTAATTTTTTTTATCGCATCATCGGCCGAATTAGCTACACCGAGCAACTGAACTTCAGGGCAGTGCCCTTTTAAAAGTAGCCGCAGTGTTTCTGCGCTTTTTGCTTCATCATCTACTATTAATGCCTTAATCATATAAAACGGTATTAAGAATTAGGGGAAGGTATATCTCCACTTTAGTTCCAGTGGAGATGCCGTAATCATTTTGTTTATCTGTAATGTCTACTTTCATATCCCATTGGTACATCTTGTTCATAGACTCCATTCGCTGCGCAACTATTGACATTCCCAGTGATTTATGCATGGAGTCATTTTTTATCTCCTTTGCGGCTTTTCTTCCAATGCCATTATCATCCACAGTACACTTAATGTGATTATTGACCTTCTCAAAAATGATATTTACCTGCCCGCCGCCACTCGATAATGGCATTAGTCCGTGCCATATCGCATTTTCTATATAGGGCTGAATTAATAGGGGAGGTAACAGGGTTTTTGCTTTATCCAATTTTTCGTCTACCACTATTTGGTAATTAAATTTGTCTGAAAAACGCATGGTTTCAAAGTCAAGATAGTTGTAGAGACCCTCCATCTCTTCTGCAAGGGTTATTTTGTCTTTTCTTGAATTTTCGAGTACCCCTCTCATTAGCCTGGCAAACTGGTTTAAATAATTTGCCGATGATTTTGTATCATTTTTTAATATAAAACTTTGAATTGAATTAATGGTATTGTATAAAAAATGGGGATTCATCTGGGTTCTCAGTGCCTTTAGTTCCAGCCACGACTTCTGCTGTTCAGCCAGCAGTTTTTTCTTCTCTGCTCCCTTCATACGCTGGAATATTACTATTACTAACAAAGCAAGGATTATAGAAAAGGATGCAATTAACCCAAGCGCTATTTTATTTTTTGCTTTTTGTCTTGTTTCTTCCGCATCGCGGATAGCATCTTTTTTATTCTGTTCTAATTTTTCGGCTGCCTGCTTTTGTTCGAATTCATAATTCATCTCTGCCTGTACTATTTTCTTTTCATTGGCATCATTGTCTATACTGTCTTTGTAAACAATATATTGTTTATAGTTCTCAAGGGCAGTTTTATAATCTCTCATAGTACTGTCAAGCTGAAATAAACCCCTGTAGGCGTCTTTGGTGACATCTTTTACCCCGATATTTTTTGAAATTACCAAGGCTGAATCAAAATGCACTTTAGCTTGCTTGTAGCTTTTGCTTTGCATATCCAAGAAGCCTAATTCCATATGACTTTTTGCAATAAGCGTCGGATAGTTTATTTTTCTAGCCATATCCAATGCCTCAGATTCATTTTCCAATGCCTCAGAATAATTCCCCTGCACTCTGTATATCCTTCCGATATCAATAAGTGAAAATGTTACTCCAATAGAATATTTTACTTCTTTGAAAAGAACAAGGGCTTTGGAATAGCTTTCCAATGCTGCATCATAATTTCTCTCATTATCTTCGTGTATGTTTCCTATAGAATTAAGACTGTATGCACTCAAAATTTTCTCTCCAGTACTATCACTTATCTTTAATGACCGGTTATAATATTTCAACGCATTTTCGTAATCCCTTTTTCTATAATAAACAGATCCTATGTCACTAAGCAGGTTCGAAAGTATTTTTTTATTGTTTAATTCCAGGCATATTGGCAGGGCTTTCAAAGCATAGCTTAATGCATCGGAATAATTGCCCAGGTAGTTATAATTAATGCTAATACTGCGAAGATTATACATAATTCTTTGTTTTTCACCTAATTCCTGGTATATAGCTAACGATTTCATATCATATTCCAGAGATTTGGAATATTTACACAATTGTGTATACGCGTCACCTATGCCGGTGGAAGCATACGCAATACCTCGTTTACTTTTCATATCCTGAAATACGGCGAGAGCCCTGAATGCGTATTCTAGCGCTGAGTTATAATTTCCAAGACGATACTGTGCTATTGATATAGTCATTAAAGTGTTAGCAATCCCCTTTTTATAGGCTAATTTTTCTGCTGCTTTTTCTGCTTTTTCTGCCATAGCTATTGCACTGTCATACTTCCCAGACCTACTTATTTGGATACTCAAGCTATTTAGCAGGAGTATTTTAGTAGTGTCATTTGGAGCAGCTTTAAGCAAATTCTGTAATGAATCAATCTCACGCGATTGAGCCGTAGCGATAGCAAAGGACAAGCAAAGAAGTAGGAATAAAATATATGCCTTCATCATCAATAACCTCATACAAATGTATACATCTGTAAAAATCGCCAAATTTGCTTTACACTTATTACGGCATAGTTGATGCACTTAATAATTAAAAACGGGCAGTTTATGGGGATAAATCTACCGCTGAATAAATAAAGTTTGAATTATTTACTTACCTGTATTTAGAGATAAAGTGTAAAGTAGGGTATTGGGGCGTTTTATTAGAATCTGCCTTTATTATCTTAATTTTCCTGGTTTTAGAGTTAATTTTACAATTAACCAAATAACTTCAGCACTAACCAAGGCCCCAATAGCAAAAAGAGCAGGTATAATTTTTGTTCCCGACTGTGTAAATACTGAAACCAATGCTACAATATAGACCATTGAAGGTAATAGAGCAAGTAAGCATAATCCAGGTATATTCAAAGGTATTTTAAAGGGGCGGAGTGCATGGGGTTCTTTATTACGTAGTACAATAAGTGAGATAAACTCTAAGAATAATCCTGCTCCATATAAAATCACATCAATTACAATTAAATCAGTAAATGTCCAAAGCGCCATAAAACTTACAATCGTTGCACACACTATTATAGAAATGTAAGGCGTGTTAAATTGCTTATGATTTTTTGAGAACCATCGCGGTAATAGTTTATCCTCCGCCATAACTCTCGGAACACGGGAAATGGAGAGCATTACTGCAGAAAAAATACCCAGCGCACTTGCCATGCCTCCAACTGAAAGTAATGCTCCAAGCCATATCCCTGCAGTTTTAATCCCAAGCAGAGGATAACCTTTGTCAGCCAATTCTCTATAATCTACTCCGGAGTTTTGGGTAACAAATACTGTAAGTAAATAAACCAACATCACTACAATAAATGCAGTGATGGTAGAAATTAAATACGATCTGACGGGTTTATCCACCTCTCCTGCATAGGTTGTGGTGTTATCCCAACCCAGAAAATTCCACATTACCGTATATAATCCCATACCTATTGAGGTAAAACCGACATTACTTATGGATAAGGTGGGTGCTGCAAAATGAAATGTTGGATTGAAAAAGGAATAACCAAATAAAATAAAGAATGGTATCAAAACAACGGCACCAAGAACAACTGATACCCTGCCTACCGGAAGAATACCCAAAATATTTAATCCGGCGCTGCTCCATATGATTATCAAACAGATGGGGATTTTATAAGCTGCAACAAGGGGGAAGAAAAAGGAAAAATAAGTAACGAATAACACAGGATAAATAGCAAGGTCAGTGAACGAATATAGCCAGGTCCACCAACCTTCATAAAAAGCCCAACGTAAATCCAATGCACGATTTACCCATTTATAATAACCTCCTTCAACAGGCATCATGCTATTCAGTTCAAGCACCATAAAGATGGTTGGTAAGTCCCACAGTAATGGAACTGTTATTAGTAAAAGTAAAGCACCATTACTTCCAACAAACTGTAAGAGAGGTTCAAGTCCATAAGATCCACCAGAAACAGTAAGGAAAATTACTGCTACCAGTGCAAAAGGTTTTAAGAATCTCTTTGAAGAAGTACTTGTATTCAAGTGAATCGTAATTCAACCCAAACAAAAGTAAATATTAAGTTCTCAAAATGATTATGGGATGATTTTCAAATGTTATGAAAAATTTGAAACTTAGCGAAACTATCTTGGTGCCGGCGAGAATCGAACTGTTTAATTCAATCGCTTATTAATTAGCATTTTATACTCTAAATTTATTTTCGGGTGATGCAGAAGTGAGGCGGTTTTAGAGAGAACTATACTTTCTTTAGTAAGATTTTACGCTCTGTTTATTTTCTCCCACGCAATTATTTTTTTACACTTTAATCATATAAAACGGTATTAAGAATTAGGGGAAGGTATATTTCCACTTTAGTTCCGGTGGAGATGCCGTAATCATTTTGTTTATCTGTAATGTCTACTTTCATATCCCATTGATACATCTTATTCATTGACTCCATTCGCTGCGCAACTATTGACATTCCCAGTGATTTATGCATGGAGTCATTTTTTATCTCCTTTGCGGCTTTTCTTCCAATACCATTATCATCTACGATACATCTGAGGTGGTTATTAACCTTTTCGAAAATGATATTTACCTGCCCGCCACCACTCGATAATGGCATTAATCCGTGCCATATCGCATTTTCTATATAGGGCTGAATTAATAGGGGAGGTAACAGGGTTTTTGCTTTATCCAATTTTTCATCTACCACTATTTGGTAATTAAATTTGTCTGAAAAACGCATGGTTTCAAAGTCCAGATAGTTGTAGAGCCCTTCAATCTCTTCTGTAAGAGTTATTTTATCTTTTCTTGAATTTTCGAGCACCCCTCTCATTAGCCTGGCAAACTGGTTTAAATAATTTGTCGATGATTTTGTATCATTTTTTAATATGAAACTTTGAATCGAATTAATGGTATTGTATAAAAAGTGGGGATTCATCTGGGTTCTCAGTGCCTTTAGTTCCAGCCACGACTTTTCTTGTTCAGCCAGCAGTTTTTTCTTTTCTGCTCCCTTCATTCGCTGGAATATTACTATTACTAACAAAGCAAGGATTATAGAAAAGGATGCAATTAATCCAAGCACTATTTTATTTTTTGCTTTTTGTCTTGTTTCTTCTGCGTCGTGGATGGCGTCTTTTTTATTCTGTTCTAATTTTTCAGTCGCCTGTTTTTGTTCAAATTCATAATTCATTTCTGCCTGTACTATTTTCTTTTCATTGGCATCATTGTCTATACTGTCTTTATAAACAATATATTGCTTAAAGTTCTCAAGGGCAGTTTTATAATCTCGTATAGTACTGTCAAGTTGAAATAAGCCATCATAGGCACTTTTAATAAGATCCTTTACACCGATGTTTTTTGAAATTATCAATGCCGAGTCGAAATGTATTTTGGCTTCCTTATAGCTTTTGCTATGGATGTCAAGGTCTCCCAATTCTAGATGACTTTTTGCAATAAGCCTAGAATAGTTTATTTTTTTAGCCATATCCAATCCCTCAAATTCATTTTCCCTTGCCGCAGTATAATTTCCCTGCTCTTTGTATATTCTTCCAATATTTATAAGAGAGAATGTTACTCCAATGGAATATTTTACTTCTTTGAAAAGTGCCAAGGCTTTAAAATGGTTTTTCAATGCAGTGGAAAAATCCCCCAGTTCTTCGTAAATGCTTCCTATATTACTAAGAGAATGTGCACTCGAAATTTTGTCTCCTATACTATCACTTATCTTTAATGACTGGTTAAAGAATTTCAACGCATTTTTGTGTTCCCCTTTGCTAGCATAATCAGTGGCTATGTCATTGAGGACGCTTGAAAGTGCTTTTTTAAGGTTTAATTCCCGGCAAATGGGGAGTGCTTCCAAATCGTAATTCAGTGCATCAGAATAGTCTCCCAGGTAATAGTAGTTAATACCAATATTAATAAGATTATACGCAATATTTTTTTTGTCTTTTAACTCCTCATAAATCGGCAATGCTTTAAGCATATATTCCAGAGACTTGGAGTAATTGCATAATTGTGAATAGTAGGCGCCTAAATTGGAAGAAGCATTTGCAATTCCTCTCTTATTTTTTATTTCCTCAAATATGTTTAAGGCCTTAAGAGCATAGTCTTTTGCGGTGGAATAGCTTCCCTGATAGTAATGCGAAGCAGCTACACACAATAATGCAAAACCCTCTCCTTTTATAAAACTTATTTTCTCCGCCAGTTTTTCTGATTTCTCTGCAATGACCAGCGCGCTATCGTACTTCCCTGATTCGTATAATTGCTTGCTTAAGCTATTTAGCAGAAGTATTCTTGTGGTATCATTTGGAGCGGTTTTAAGCAGATTTTTCAAAGAGTCAATCTCGTGCGATTGAGCCGGGATGGTGGTAATGGATAAGCAGCAGAGGAAAAATAAAACAAATGCCTTCATCTTTAATAAGCTCATACAAATGTATACATCTGTAAAAATCGCTGAATTTGCTTTACACTGATTATGGCATGGTTGATGCACTTAATAATTAAAAATGGGCAGTTTATAGGATAAACCTACCGCTGAATAAATAAGGTTTGAATTATTTACGTTTAGACACTGTCTTTTTGTGGCTTTCCATATCCTACTGCTTTAAAAGTCTATTTCTTCAGATGCAAATTGGAACATTGTCACTATCTTTAATTTGGATATTCCCCCTTTACCTTTCAGGTTATTATTTAAACACTACCCATATAAATATGGTACTAATACCCTACCATTTTATTCCATATTTTCGATACGACTCCTTGGTGGTTTTGTCAGAAATAATTGGCATATCTATTATTCCATCTTTTAATGATACAATAAACGATAACTGTTTCTTTGCCACAATCTGATTATATCCGTATTGTATTTCTAAATAAGATTTTTGGTCTTTATTATTAGAAAGCGCATTCAATGTACATTCTTCCAGTCCTTTTTCTGTTATCTTAAAAATTACTAAAAACTTATCTACACACCAAGTGTCACATTTTCCCGATCCAATTATAATATAGTGAGGCGCTACATTCTCTGATTTGTATTCTTCTATATTTTCTAAATAACCATTAAGCTTATTTTCATATATTATTTTCTCATCTTCATTGATAAATGTATTTTGATTGTAGTTAGAATCATTATTGTTTAAAGTATCTTCTAATAAATCACTACCGCTAATTATTTGTGTTTTCACGCCCGCGCTGTTTTTATATTGGGCTATTGTAGCAAATTCCTGGGATGTTCCACCCAAAAAAGTTTCCCATGTATAAAATCTGATTTTTTTATCTTGTGATTCAAGTGTAGAGATACTTATAGAAGTATCAAGGTATTTATAATCAAGCAGCATATTACTGTCCAAGAATCCTAGGGAATAGTTTAGATAAACTATAAATGCTTTATTTGCTTGTTGAAGCGAATCTTCAATAGTACTAACAGAATCCGCATTATAAGTTGCTCCATGCTGATTTGTTCTTATATTATCAATTTTATTAGCATAGTATTGTATTCTATAAAACTTAGATATAATTTTATTCTCCAAAGAATGGCGATGTATACTTAACTCATCTCCCTTTCCGTAAAAGCTAATTGCAACAAAAAAAGATAAAATGAAGGAATATGTTTTCATGGTTTATAAAAAATAGTATTTCACCAATATACTATAAAGAGAGGTTTGTTATTTTATTTATGCCGTATTCAGCATAGCCTTTTTTTGAGGAGAATCTTTGGGAGTTATTATATCTAAGGTAGTATTTATTACTCTATCAAGAAGGCGTATTCTCATTGCTTTTCTGCTTGCATTCGGACTATGTATGGTACCTTTTTTCACAGCATCACGTAACGCAGTTTCTCCACCCTTTTTTAATATATCTAGAGCATTATCACGAGCAGCAGAACCTTTATTAAAATATATATCAACAATTACAGTAAAAACATCCTCATCATGAATTTTCACTTTCTTTGTTTTAATGGCTGTTTTCACATCTTCAATTCTATCTTCTAATCCCTCTGTAAAATTATCAAATGCTTTATCTAATGTTATTCCATCTTTATAGTCTTTTTCCTTATTAATAGCATCTTCATCATATTGAGTACTTCCTATTGCACCTGTATGGACTTTATATCCTATACCAATAGTAGCATTTCCTCCAGTAGACTTATTGCCATCGACATCATACATCGTTAGGGTGACTTTCTCTTCTTGAACTAAAGCAACTAAATATTCCGTTGCTAATCCAGTATTCGCAGCAGTTTTATGTTCATCCAATTTATCATTAATTTGAGCAGTAGTTAATTTTTCTACAATTGCTTTTGTAGTACCTATTGTCTTGGGTGACATAGCCTCAAGCCCATCTAAATCAATAAATGCTACAGGGTTATCAGAGGAATATTGATAAGTACTTAGCATTGGATATTTTTTTAACAACGGGTCGGTACTCATAAACCTTCCTATCCTTGGGTCATACATTCGTGCCCCGTAATCGTAGCTGTTGTCCTTCCCATAAATATCATCGTCGTGTAGTTTGCCATTGAAAGCATACCTGTAGGATGAGTCCCCCAATATAGCATATTGTCTTCCAGGTTCTATCATACCAAAGGGGTAATAATCTTGTGCGTTTATTATATTGGGCATATAGTAATTTGCCACGTTAGGTGTGCTGGTAGTATCTATTGCCCATTTACGGTCGCTTATGGTGGCAAGCACATTGCCTAAATGGTTTGTTAGTTCGTATTGTTTCTGGTTTTCTAAATAGGAGATTGTCATACT
>Ga0206823_1078_pt1 | contig 26530 bp, 19 predicted proteins | sample Alteio_BWOrgCont_81_FD_152868 | JGI IMG/M metagenome (GOLD analysis project Ga0206823, IMG submission 152868) | Enriched cells from forest soil in Barre Woods Harvard Forest LTER site, Petersham, Massachusetts, United States -... | ecosystem: Environmental > Terrestrial > Soil > Temperate forest >...
TCGGTACTGCAGGTCCCTTAGATGTGTCCGCGCTGCTCACTCCAGCGATGGCGGCCGAGTACGCCACCCGGGCCCGACATGGACGACCACTCAGCTGCATCGCTGGTCACCTGGACAACGGCGGGTCGGACGCGTGCGTCAGACTGCACATGCAGGGGCTGGTTCCGCCCGAAGCCGTGCGCCATTTTCCAGGCCTCAGGGTGGTGCTGATCGATTCCTGCCAATTCGCCCCGGGTGATTTGGAAAGATTGCTTACACTCAATCCAGAGATCGAGGAGCTCACACTCCTAGAGACCGCCACCCACCCCAGGAGAGAGCGGCTGACGCGCGCCCTTTTGCCCATGCGGAACTTGAGACTGCTGGCAACTGATGCCGACCTGCTCTTTAACTATATTGCGCTAGCAACGCCCCATCTTCAACAGCTGGCCATTTACGGGCCTCCAGCTCTGGTCAATCGAGAGAACCTAGGCCATGCCCTCAAGCGCTGGAGAATGGAAGAGGCTCCCCTGACCCAGCTCACATCGAACATCCCGCGCCGTGAGGAGGCCACCCTCTACTACCACCGCTTGTGCCGGTAAAACTTGGCACTTAAATAGCCAGAGTGCTACATTTTGAGCTTGGAGAGGTTCAATATGGCGGCTCAATTCACCCAACCCGTGGCACATGCGCTGGAAACGGCACTCGAGGAGGCGCGGCGGCGGCGCCACACCTCGGTGACGGAAAACCACTTTCTATGGGCACTGCTCCAGGATTCCGACGGCACCTTTGTCAGGGCGCTGGTCAAGCTGAAGGGCAATGTGAAGGAGCTGCTGCATCAGGTCGAGGCGGCACTTGCGGGCGTAGCCACCTTCTCGGGCGAGGCGGAGCAGCCCCAGCTGACCCGAGGCCTCCAGGAGCTGATCCAGGCCGCACAGGATGTGGCCCGGCGCTGGGGCGACTCGCATGTGGGCGGCGACCAGTGCCTCGTGGCGTTCTGGACCCGTGGTGGCGAGCCCTTTCGCAGCTGGCGCCCCGAGGTGGAAGACCTAGAGGGGCAGCTTAAGGCACAGCGCGGGGGGCGCAAGATGGATAGCGCATCGGCCGAGTCGGCGATGGGGGCCGTGGAGAAGTACTGTAGAAACCTGTCGGCTCTGGCGCGCGAAGGAAAGCTGGACCCGGTGATTGGACGCGAAGAGGAGATCCGCCGCACGATTCAGGTGCTGAGCCGCAGGACCAAGAACAATCCGATGCTGATTGGCGATCCGGGCGTGGGCAAGACGGCAATCGCTGAAGGTCTGGCACAGCGCATTGTGCAGGGGGACATTCCCGACACACTCAAGGACCGGGAGATTGTGGCGCTCGACATGGGGGCGCTCATTGCCGGCACCAAGTACCGCGGCGAGTTTGAGGAGCGGCTGAAGGGCATCCTCCACGAGATCGAGCAGGCCGAGGGGCGCATCATCCTGTTTATCGATGAGGTCCACACGCTGGTGGGAGCCGGGGCCGCTGAGGGGGCGGTCGATGCGGCCAATCTGCTCAAGCCGGCCCTAGCGCGGGGCACGCTCCACTGCATTGGGGCCACCACCCTCAATGAGTATAAGAAGCACATTGAGCGCGACGCGGCCCTTGAGCGGCGCTTCCAGCCGATCATCATCCGCGAGCCGTCGCCTGAGGATGCGGTCGCCATCTTGCGCGGGCTGCGTGAGCGGTATGAGATCTACCACGGCGTGCGCATTACGGAGGGGGCGATCCACGCGGCCGTCTACCTATCTCACAGGTACATTGCAGACCGGTTTTTGCCCGACAAGGCGATCGACCTGATCGACGAGGCGGCCAGCCTGATTCGCATGCAGCTGGCGAGCCGGCCTCTCCCCATCGACGCCAAGGAGCGGGAGCTGGGCACACTGATTGTGAAGCAGGAGGCGCTCAAACGCGAGGAGGGGCCGCTCGCCAAGGCCGAGCTGGAGAGGCTGGGCCAGCAGATCAGGGAGCTCAAGGGGGAGCTGGAGGTGCTCAAGAAGCGGTGGGATGGCGAAAAGGAGCTGCTCAAACAGCTCAAGGGGCATAAGAACCAGCTGGAGAAGCTGCGCCATGAGGAGGAGGAGGCAGAGCGTCGCGCCGACTACAACCGGGTCGCCGAGCTGCGCTACAGCCAGATCCCTGCGACCCAGAAGGCACTCACCGAGGCGCAAGAGCGACTCAACGCCGCCCCCGACCGGCTCCTCCAAGAGGAGGTAGATGAGAACCTCATCGCCCAGATCGTCTCCAAGTGGACCGGAGTGCCTGTCCAGAAGATGCTGCAGGGAGAGTCAGCCAAGCTGCTCCATCTGGAGGCCGAACTGGGCAAGCGCGTCATTGGCCAGCGCATAGCCATTGACGCTGTAGCCGAAGCGATTCGGCGCAGCCGCGCGGGCCTCTCCGACCCGCAGCGCCCCATTGGCGTCTTCCTCTTCGTCGGCCCCACCGGCGTGGGCAAGACGGAGCTGGCCAAGGCGCTGGCTGTCCAGCTCTTCAACCAGGAGGAGGCGATGATCCGCATCGACCTCTCCGAGTACATGGAGCCCCACAGCGTCGCCAAGCTGATCGGCTCACCTCCCGGCTACGTGGGCTACGAGGAGGGCGGCCAGCTCACAGAGGCGCTCCGCCGCCGCCCCTACACCGTCGTTCTGCTCGACGAGGTGGAGAAGGCCCACCACGAGGTCCTTAACCTCCTGCTGCAGGTCTTCGACGACGGTCGCCTGACCGACGCCAAAGGGCGCACGGTCAACTGCAAGAACGCGCTCTTCATCATGACCTCCAACCTGGGCTCAGACCGACTCCTGGAGCGGCTGCGCACCTCCACAAAACAGCTGGGCAAGGACGAGCTCCTGGCCCTGATCGACCCGGCCCTCAAAGCCCACTTCCGTCCCGAATTTCTCAATCGCCTCGACGACATCCTCCCCTTCCTGCCCTTAACCGAACATGAAGTAGAAGGCATCGTCACCCTGCAGCTCAACCGGCTGGCCTCTCGCCTCCAGGACCGCCTCATCACCCTCACCTGGACCCCCGAAGTGGCCCACTACCTGGCGACCGAGGGTTACGACCCTGGCTTCGGCGCCCGCCCCCTCAAGCGCCTCATCGACACCCGCGTCGCCAGCCGCCTCGCCACCGCCCTCCTGGACGGCCAGCTGCCCGACAACAGCCACGTCGAACTGCTCCTCGAAAAAGAGACCATCAACTTCCAAGTAACCTAAATCAGCTGAGATAAGAGGGTCTTAGCGGGAACAATGACGGGGCCCTCCGCTGTGAAGCAGTCCTGATCCACATAAGGCAGGTCAAAGCCAATCTGAAAGGCGTGCGGCACCTTGAGCTTCTCCTGGTAGTAGTAGAGCCATCTGGAAATTCCCTGGTGGCCGGAGGCCTTGGCCTCGACGAGAAACCAGGGCTTTTTGTCTCTGGTGACCAGAAAGTCGACCTCGCGCTTCTCTTTGTCGCGTAGGTAATAGAGACCGTAGTCGCCCAGCCCTCGGTCGGTCCAAAACTGGACGGCCTTGTAGAGGTGCGAGGCCACAAAGTTCTCCAAGCGCGCACCTGCGTCTTCAATCAGGGCCCAGTTCCAGAGATAGACCTTGGGCTCCTTGATCAGAGACCGGCTCAGGTTCTTGGACCAGGGCTGGATTGTGAAACAGAAGTAGAGGCTTTTCAGCAGCTCCATCCAACGGTGCAGCGTGGGGGCTGAGACCTTGATCTTCGCCGCCAGTCCGGACTGATTCAAAGAGTGCGAGGCCTCCTCTTGTAAGATCTCGGCCAGCAGCTGAATTTGGCTCGTCTCCTGAATCCGGCTCAAGTCACGAATCTCCTCACGAAACAGCTGCTCGGTCCGTAAACGCCTCCACTGGTGGAAGAAGGGCCGACTACGCTTTAAATACGGCTCGGGGAATCCGCCATACTCGAGAAGGGCTTCGAAATCACCGGCCTCAATTTCTAGGGGCTGCTGAATCTCCTGGAGAGGCAAACGCGGGTCAACAATCTCCCTCACAGAGAGCGGATGAACCCGATAGAGCAGGTAGCGACCCATCAAACTGTCGCCACCCCGCTTGTACACATCGAGGCGCGCACTACCTGTGACCACGACGCGGCACTTTTTCTCGTAGGTGTCGAAAAACCCCTTTAGAAACCGCTTCCAGTTGCGGTACTTGTGGATCTCATCAAAGACGAGAATGGGAAGCGAGCTGTGCAACAGGTTAAGTCCTGCTTCACGGGCGATGGCCTCAGGCCCCTCCACAATGAGTTTGCGATGGTCCTCATTGTCCCAGTTGAAATAGAAGTGAATCGGCACCTCAGAAGAGGCCTGTAGACTGGTCGTTGTCTTCCCAACCTGCCGCGCCCCTGAAAGGAACGCCATCTGACGGTTACGTGCAATGTGCTCCTCCAGGAGCAGTTCATAGACTCTCTGCATATGACTATTCTAACGCATGCGTTATTTTGGTCGCGACCATTTTAACACATGCGTTATTTTGGTCAGATCTATGTCGTTGACAATCAATGTGTTACATATTTGTGCGCAGCCTGGGGGTCATTATGTAATTGAGGGTTGGCAAGTGGGGGGTGGCTGTTGCACAATTGACGGCCATGAAGCGGCGATTTCTTGTCAGACCTGAGGAGGCCGGGATCGGCCTGCTGATCTATTTGAGGGATCGGTGCCCGGAGGCGCCATCGGTCAAGGCGATCAAGCGGGCCATCGATGGCAGGGCCTGTATGGTGAACGGGAAGGCTGAGTGGTTCTCCACGTATCCCGTGAGGCGGGGTGACCGGATTGAGCTGGACCTGACCAGCTGCTATGCGGAGCGCAAGCCGCTCCTGGTCCTGTATGAGGATGAGCAGCTGCTGGTGGTCGATAAGCCGTCAGGGATGGTCAGCGATGACCGCGATGTGAGCCGGCTGCTGCCTGGCAATGTGCTTGTGAATCGGCTCGATAAGGGCACTTCGGGTGTCCTGCTGCTGGCGAGAAGCCCGCAGGTCAAGGAGCAGATGAAGGAGCTATTTCTTAAGCTCCTGGTGCGCAAGAGCTATTTGGCGGTCGTCGATGGTGCGGTGACCGAAGAGGGTGGCGAGATCGACAACTTTTTGGGCGCAAAGCCGCAGCTGATCGGCGGCCAGACCGTCTATGGGCGTATGAAAAATGGTCGGCGGGCGATTACTCGTTGGACCTGCATTGGCCGCAATCGCAACGCCTCGCTGGTCAGCTGTCAGCCCATCACGGGGCGCACCCACCAGCTGCGCGTCCACTTCTCCGAGATGGGCCATCCGATTCTGGGTGATACTCAGTACGGCAAGCAGTTTGTCTGCGGCTTTGTGCCGCCGCGCCTGCTACTCCACTCACAATCGATCGCCTTCCCCCACCCGGTAACGGGCCATGAGGTGGCTGTGAGCGCACCACTGCCGGAGGAGTTTGAGGCCGCTGCCGTCTCACTCAACTTCCTGCAATTACTGGCTTAGTTTCTGCGGTCGAGAAAGATGGCGCGGAGGGCGGTTGCGCGCAGGGCTGTGCGGGCCCAGCCGGGAGCTGCCACCAGCAGGGCGAGGCCCAGGGTGGGTAGACACACACCGACAGCACAGTGGACCAGCGTGTGGAGAAGGGCCGCGGCTCGTTGACGGGACGTGGGCCGGGGGCGAAATAGCCACAGCAGCAGCGCTGCCAATGCGGCGAGAGACACGACCGCCAGGGCCATCAGGCAAGAGAGGCGCACCATAAGCCAGACGAGCCAGGTCCAGGAGGGCTTCTCGACCCACTGGGCGTTCAGGGGGTTTGCAGCGGCCCCTTCATCGCATAGTGGCTGGCTGCGCCTAGGACGAACAGATTCGAAGAGCTGATGCACGACCATATATGTTATCTGGCAGGGATCTTGTTAAAGCCGTTTAGAGCGGCGATCCGGTAGCCCTCCGCGTAGGTGGGGTAATTAAAGATCGTCTCCACAAAGAAGTCGAGACGTGCGTGAAAGGTCATTGCCACCTGGCCAATGTGCACCACCTCGGTGGCTGCTCGGCCGATGATATGGACACCCAGGATCTCGAGCGTTTCGGCATGGAAAAGGAGTTTGAACATCCCCACATCGGCCCCCTCGATCTGACCTCGGGCAATCTCGTAGTAGTAGGCACGGCCCACCTCATAGTGTACGCCGCGGTCGCGCAGCTCCTCCTCGGTGGCTCCGCAAAATGAGATCTCCGGGATGGTGTAGATGCCCTGTGGGTAGACCTCTGGGAACGGCCGGGCGAGGGCGTGGAGCGCGTGGCGCGCGGCCAGCCTCCCCTGCTCCATGCTGGTGGAGGCCAGTGTCGGGTGGCCGATCAGATCGCCTACGGCAAAGATGTGAGACACAGCTGTCTGAAAGAGTTCGTTCACGGGGATGTAGCCGCGCGGGGTGAGTTCAAGCCCTGCGCGCTCAATCGCGAGCCCATCCACCTGCGCCTCGCGCCCCACCGCACAGAGCACCACATCCGCCTCCAGGGTCTCGTGAGTGTCGGGGTTGGCCCCGTCGTCCACCTCCACGCGGGCCATATCGCCCACCCGCGCCACGGTGAGCCAGCGGCGGTTGCCGATAAAGCGTAGCCCCATCTGGCTCAGCGCCCCCTGCAGATGGGTCCCCACCTCGGAGTCGAGATGGGGCAGCATGTGGTCGCGCTGGTCCACCACCGTCACCGGCACACCCAGAGCGGCAAAGAAGCTGGCGTACTCGGAGCCGATCACCCCCGCCCCAATGACGATGAGAGAGCGGGGCACCCGGCCAATGCGCAGCAGCTGCGTTGAGTCGACCACCACCTGCCCGTCAAAGGTGATCCCCGCCGGGTGACGCGGCCGCGATCCGGTGGCTAGAATGATCTGTTTGGCCCAAATCCGGGCCACGAGCTGGCCCTCACCATCCGTCACCTCGAGGGTGTGAGGGTCGGTGAAAGAGGCTACACCATGGAGCCAGTGCACCCCATTTTTGCGCAGCTGGCGCATGACCACTGCCCGCTCAGCCGCCAGCACCTGCGCGAGGCGGTGGTTGAGCGCATCGATTGAAACTGCCGGAACAGGGTGGTCCTTGCCGTAGAAGCTGCGCTCTCGAAAGTCGGTCAAATCAAGAATTGCCTCACGCAGAGACTTGGACGGAATGGTCCCCGAATTGAGGCTGGCACCCCCAAGCTCCAGCTCCCGCTCCACGAGAAACACCTGTTGTCCCAGCTTGGCAGCCTGGATGGCAGCCTTCTGCCCCCCCGGCCCGGAACCCACCACGGCAACGTCAACTTTAATTTCCCGAATAGCTGCCATTGCCTAATTTTCAACCCCAGTGGTACGATCTCGCCGTTCTATTCAGGGTTGGAACTATGTCGAAGGTCTGTCAAGTCACCCAGCGTCGGCGCGCTCGGGGTTACAAATACACAACGCGCGGTATTGCTAAGAAGAAAAAAGGCATTGGTATCAAGGTCACGGGCAAGACCAAGCGCAGTTTTCAGCCCAACCTGCAGCGCAAGCGCCTCTGGTTGCCTGAGGAGAACCGCTTCATCAGCCTGCGCCTATCGGCCGCCGCCCTCCGCACTATCGATAAGCTGGGGCTCGCCACGATCGTCCGCCAGCTCCGCGCCCAAGGCACCCGCGTCTAACCCCCTACGGGGGGCGCCTTCGGCGCCTCAGATGGGGCTTCCGCCCCATAGAAGTTGTCGCTACGACCCCTTTCCTATAGCTGCACGAATCTAAGGCTGGGCATCGCTTCGCTCGCCGGCGCTCGAGGGCATCCCCACGAACCGGTCGGCCGCCTGAATTGCCGACGCCGGATTTTGAGGAGATTTCCGCTGCTCGGCCGAAGTTTGGCATCACCATCTTTGCGGCCTGCGCGTCGCACTATGGGTCGGCAGCAGGCCGCAAATCTGGCGCGCCAAATCGCCCTCACAGCGGAAATCTCCTCAAAATCCGCCGTCATCCAGTGGCCTCCCTTGGGATCCGCTGGCAGTCGGGCCTGTTTCACAACAGGGCCCTCCTTGGCGTATCCCATTCATGGGGCGCCTCCTCGCGCTCGGTGGGGGCTGTCGCCCCCGATGGTCCGGCTTCGCCGAACCGGGGCGAGGCTCCGCTACACACAGGCGATGGCGACGCCATCGCCCCAGTCTGCGCAGCAGACGTCCGGGGGCGACAGCCCCCACGATGCGCCGGGGGCGCCTCAGGGACACGATGAGCCATGGAGGGCCCGGTTGTACCGGCCCGACTGCAGCGAAGCGTGAGGGAGGACGGCCCGATAGCGACGCAGGTGTAGGCGAAGAGCCGCTGCGAGGGCGATTTGGCGCGCCAGATCCGCGCACTGCTGCCGACCCACAGTGCGACGCGCAGGGCGCGGAGATGGTGATGCCAAACCTTCGGCCGAGCAGCGGCTCTTCGCTGGAACGGCGTCGATGGCGATGGGGCTCGGCCGACCGACTTCCTGAGGCAGCCATGCGGCGCCGGCGAGCGCAGCGAAGCCCACGGTGAGGATGAGAATGTTGTGGATGGAGAGCGGTGGCGTCAATTATGGGCGGAAGCCCATTCGGTGGCGCCAAGGGCGCCGCCGCCCGCAGGGCGGAATTATAATATGTAGAGGCGCCGACGGCGCCTCTACTCACACCCAGGACAGCTTGTGTCGGCCTATTCGCAGGTTCGGTAAAGTCCATGGGCTTTGGTGGACTGTGGGTAAGAGGCAACAGAGGTGGCTGCTCAAGCTGGCGGTGACGCTAATCTGTGTGCTGACGGCTGTGGTGGCGCGGTGGGGCGCAGAGGTGGAGCTGCCGTCGAGCGAGAGGCCCGTGCTGCTGCGGTGCCGCCAGATCGGCGATGACCTGCGTCAAGAGCTGGTCACAGCTGTGCGGGAGGCAAAGGAGTCGGTGCTGATTGCCGTGTATGCACTGACTGATGCCCGGCTGATTAGCGCGTGCAATGACGTGGCCCGTCGGGGGGTGCAGGTGCAGATCGCTACGCATCGGGAGCATGTGACACAGCTGCGCCGCCTGCTGGCCCCCGAGGTGGCGCTGATTGCGCCACCTGGGAGCGGGCTGATGCACCGCAAGCTGCTGGTGGTGGACCGACGGTGGGTCTGGGTCGGCTCCGCCAATTTTACGACCAGCTCCCTCTGCCTGCATGACAATTTGACGATTGCTTGCGAGGCTGCGCCTCTGGCGCAGTGGCTCTGGAACTATTATCAGGCCCTGTTTGAGGAGCGGAGGCCGCCGCCCCCATATGTGGCTCGGATGATGGCGGGTGGTCAGGAGCTGCAGATGTGGCTGATGCCCGAGGCCTCTGCCTTGGGGATGCTGATTGAACAGATCGATGGGGCCAAACGGAGTATCCAGCTGGCGCTGTTTGCCTGGACCCATCCGAAGCTGACGGATGCGCTGAAGCGGGCGGCCAGAAGAGGGGTTCGGGTCGAGATGGTGGTCGATCAGGCGGCGGCCCGAGGCAGCAGTGTGCAGGCCGTTGCGGATGCACGGAAGGCCAAGATTCCTGTGATGGAACGGGGCGGGCGCGCACTGTGCCACCACAAGCTGGCCATCATTGATGAGGAGCAGCTGATCACCGGATCGGCCAACTGGACCCGCAGCGCCTTCGAAAAAAATGCCGAGTGTGTCATACGTATTGCCCCTCTCACCGACGACCAAAGACAGACCTGCCGTGCACTCTGGAAACAGCTCACAACCCGCAACTCGACCCCTGCGACTCGCCCTCATTGGGTATGGCAAGATGGGGCGAGCGGTGGAGGCGGCGGCGCCGCTCAGGGGCCACCAGATCGTAGCGAAGTGGAGCCGGATCGAATCGCAGCCTGAGGGCGATCTGTCGCTGGCGGATGTCTGGATCGACTTTTCCAATGCGGAGCTGCTGCCGGAGACGGTTGAGAAGGCCTGCCGTGCAGGCAAGCCGCTTGTCATCGGGACGACGGGGTGGGATGATGCGCTGGATATGGTGAGAGGGCAGGTTGGCCAGGCTGGAATTGGCGCCATCTACAGCCCCAACTTCTCACTAGGAGTCTACTTCTACTCCAAGCTGGTTGGATTGACTGCACGCTGGACGAAGCAGTTTCCCGAATTTGACTTGGGGATTCTGGAGTGGCACCACCGCCACAAGGTGGATGCACCATCGGGTACTGCGAAGGCGCTGGTCCGCCTCATTGAGGCGGAACGCGGCCACGCCCCTGAGTGCGCTGTGGTGCGTGCGGGCGACTGCCCGGGCCAGTATTCGGTCTGGATGGACGGCCCGTCAGACACGGTCGAGTTGACCCACCGGGCGCGCAACCGCGACAGCTACGCATCGGGAGCGGTGCTGGCTGCCGAACTGGTGGTGGGTCGACGTGGCCTGATAGCATTCGGCGATCTCTTGGAGGAGCAGTGGCGAAACATACTCTGAAACATGGCGCCTATACGGCCCACATCACTCCGTTTCAGGGAGACGCCCTGGATCTGGAGGGGCTGCGCCAGCTGGTGCGCCGCCAGATTGAGGCGGGTATTGACGGACTGGTGATGCTGGGGTCGACCGGCGAGGCAGCCACCCTCACGTCTGAGGAGCGGCGCCAGGTGATTCGGGCCGCTGTGGATGAGGTCAAGGGCCGCTGTTCGGTTGTTGTGGGCACCGGCTCCAACGCCACACCCAGCACGATTGCGCTCACGCGGGAAGCCCAGGAGTTGGGAGCCGACGGCGCACTGGTCGTCACCCCCTACTACAACAGACCGTCGCAGGAGGGGATCTTCCGCCATTTTGAGGCCGTCAGTCGCGCCGTGTCGCTGCCGATGATTGTGTACAACGTAGCGAGCCGTACGGGACGCAACATTGAGCCAGCCACATTGCGACGGATGGCCGCTCTGCCCAACATCGTCGGCGTCAAGGAGTCGTCAGGCGACATCGGCCAGATCTCCGAGGTGGTGGCCATCGAGCCGCTCACCGTCTGGAGCGGCGACGACTATGTCACACTGCCGGTCATGGCCCTGGGTGGCCACGGGATCATCTCAGTCGTGAGCAACCTGGTTCCCAGGCAGGTGGTTGCACTGGTACGTGCAGCCAGTAGCGGCAACGCCACCGAAGCGCGCCGACTCCACTTTCACCTCTGGAACCTGTTTAAAGGGGCCTTCCTGGATGCCAACCCCAGCTGCATCAAGCTGATGATGGAGGCGGCTGGGCTGCCCTCTGGAGGCTGCCGCCTGCCTCTCTGTGAGCCGGCTCCTGCCCTGTGCGAGCAGCTCAGACAGCTGGCCACTCAGTACGCGGAGGCGCCATGATTCGGGTCGGTATCCTGGGGGCCACCGGCCTCGTCGGCCAGCAGCTGATTGCTCGGCTAGAGCACCACCCACAGTTTCAGGTGGGGTTTGTAGCCGCCTCGGAGCGCTCCAGCGGCATGCCCTACGCGGATGCCGTGGGGGGGCGCTGGCACCAGCCCCAGGAGCTGTCGGCAGCTGTGGGGCAGCTGCAGGTGCACAGCTGCGATGCGGTGGGGGCGGCCTGTAAAAGCTGTGACTGCATCTTCTCGGCCCTCGACAGCGACCAGGCTCGCCTCTACGACCCGCTCTATGCACAGGCGGGCTTTCCCGTGATCTCACACGCCTCCTGCCACAGGTGCCAGCCCGATGTGCCGATGCTGATCCCGGAAATTAACCCCCAGCACCTGGAGGTGATCGGCCTCCAGCAGCGCCGGCGCGGCTATCAGCGCGGCTTCATCGTCGTCAAGCCCAACTGCTCCCTCCAGGCCTACCTACTCCCCCTCCACGCCCTGCACCAGGCGGTTCCGGTGCGCCGCTGCATCATCACCACGCTCCAGTCTCTCAGCGGCGCCGGCTACCCGGGCGTCTCGGCCCTCGATATTGAGGACAATCTGCTGCCCTACATCGCCGGCGAGGAGGAGAAGGCGGAGCGCGAACCGCTCCACATTCTGGGTAGCCTGAGCAGCCAGGGAATCGTGCCCGCTGCCGACCTGTCGATCGCAGCACATTGCAACCGGGTTGGGGTGCGCGAGGGGCATACGGCCTGCGTATCTGTGGAGCTGGCCCAGCCGCTCTCCTACGACGCCATCGTCCAGCTCTGGCGTGACTACCGAGGCCTACCGCAGCAGCTGCAGCTCCCCTCAGCGCCGCGGCAGCCGATCCACCTGCGTCCCGAGGCCAACCGGCCCCAGCCGCGCCTCGACCGTGACCTGGAGGGGGGCATGGCCATCACGGTGGGCCGGCTGCGCCCCTGTAACGTGTTCCAGTGGCGCTTTGTAGGCCTCTCCCACAACGTGGTGCGCGGGGCCGCTGGCGGATCCATTCTCACCGCTGAACTCCTCGCAGCCCAAGGACTCATCAAACCATGGTAGTGCGTAATCCTCATCTAGCCCGTCTGCCAGGCTCCTACCTGTTTTCGGAGATTGGCCAGCGTGTGGCAACGCTGCGCAAGGCCCGGCCAGACGCTCCTCTGATCCGCCTCAGCATTGGCGATACAACCGAACCGCTGCCCCCCTCGGTGGCCGCCCACATGGGCGAGCGCGCTCAGGCGATGGCCAGCCAAGCAGGCTACGTGGGCTACGGCCCCGAGCGGGGTATGGAGCCGCTGCGTCAGCTGCTCTCCTCAGCGGTCTACCAGGGGCGTATCGCCCCCGATGAGCTGTTCGTCTCAGATGGCGCCAAGTGCGATATCGGCCGTCTCCAGCTGCTCTTCGACCCCAGCTGCAGCGTAGCGGTCCAAGACCCGGCCTACCCGGCCTACGTGGACACCAGCCTGGTCGCCGGCCGCAAAGTGGTCTACTGGCCCTGCACGCCCGAGAACGGCTTTTTCCCCGACCTGGACACGGTCGAGCCGGCCCCGCTCATCTTCTTCTGCTCCCCGGCCAACCCGACGGGCGCCGCCGCCACACGCGACCAGCTGCAGCGGCTGGTCGAGTACGCCCACGCCCACCGCTCCATCATCCTCTATGACAGCGCCTACGCACCCTTTGTCCGGGACTCTCAGACACCCCGCTCCATCTTCGAGATCGACGGCGCCCGCCAGGTGGCCCTGGAGATCGGCTCCTTCTCCAAGCTGGCAGGCTTCACAGGTGTGCGCCTCGGCTGGACCGCCATTCCCCGTGAGCTCTCCTTTGCCGACGGCAGCCCGCTTGCCACCGACTGGAGCCGTATCATTACCACCTTCTTTAATGGCGCCTCCTGCCTGTCACAGTGGGGCGGGGTCGCCTGCCTCCAGCCCGATGGACTCCAGGCCATCGACCAGCTGGCCACCTACTACCTCTCCAACGCGGCCCTCCTGAGAGCCCCCCTTGAAGCAGCCGGCCTCTCCGTCTACGGCGGCCGCCAGGCCCCCTATCTCTGGGTCCACACCCCGGGCCGCGACAGCTGGGAGCTGTTTGCCCACCTGCTCCATACGGCCCACCTGGTGGTGGTTCCTGGTGCCGGTTTTGGCCCCTCCGGCCGCAACTTCCTACGCCTCAGCGCCTTCGGCACCCGCCCCTCCATGGAGGAGGCGGCCCACCGCCTCGCTGCAGCCACAATTTAGCGCGCCTACTCGAACTTACATAATCTTTTATCTCTTCTTAATGCAGCTCCTGTATACTTATGATCATAACGAGCGAGCATTTGTCACATGGCAGGACACGTAGTAGTAGGTGGTTTTGGACCGCCCCCGAACCCGTTTGACATAGATCACGAGAACGAACGGACTTTGCAGGAGGCGCTTGCAGCGAGCCTTGGCGTGCCCGCTCCTGCCGCTGCCCCTCGCCCTCCGGCACCACCAAATTTGATCGCACCCGGCGGCGCCGCGTATATGCTCGCCCCTCCTCCACCCCCACCCGAGGCTCCCATACCCCAGGTTAACGGTGGCGGCAACGTCGCTGTCCCACCACCGGTCGCAACTCCGGTAGCCGCCCAGGGGACTGCCTGGTTTGACGACTGGGCCCTAGGGGCGCTTGTGTTAGGGCTGCTTGCAGGGGGTGTCGGCACCTATTTCTTGGCGCCACATGACTGGACAGAGACCCGCAGATGGTGCTGGGTAGGTGGCGTCGCTGCGGCGAGTGGACTGGTCCTCTTTGCCGCGCGCCACCTGTGTGGTGATGGCCCGACAGCAACGCCTCAGGCCCGCCCTGCTCAGGCAACTTCGGCCTATCCCGAGCCGATCCCCTACTCTCTCGACCATCCGCACTATATACCACCGCCTCGGCCTGTAGAACCGGCTCGGCCCGCAGCTCCTCCTATCCGCGCGGTCAACGATCCTCGCCCCGGCCCCGCCGAAAACTATACTATGGCGTTGCACTTAGCACCCGTTGCCCACTCCCTTGTGAGTTTCCACAATGGTGGCAGTGAGCGTCAGGCCCGCCTCTGTCGCCTGGATGGGCAGCGGCTGGAGATCACGGTCGAGAGCCTACTTCACCCCACGCAGCTCCATCGGCTCCAGGGCCTCGAGCTCATAGAGCGGCAGATGCAGGACTTGGAAAGGCGCTCACCGCACCCTCTCCGTGCTGGAGATCGTAGCTTGGAAAACTTACGCCAGGTCCAGGCCACCATTCTTGGTTTGCCCACCCTGCCTCCTGTATTCACTCCTAGGGCAGGTCTCCCCGCCAATACCGATCTTGTATTCTTTGTGAACCATAGAGGCCACTGGGTATCGGTGGTGATTGATCCTCAGGCACGGCGCATTTGCTGTTATGACTCCAAGGGAACCGCACTCGAAGGGTGGCTCGGCGTCGCGCTGCGGAACATTGCCGACTGGCTCGAGTACCCACACGACAACATTCTGCTACCGTTCCAGCCACCAGCTGCTCCAGCGCCTGCGGCTGGACCTGCAGCGCCACCAGCACGCGCAGCGGGTGCGGCCCCCACGGTCCTTCAATTCGATGACTTCCAGTCTGGCGTGTGGGCGCTCTGGGCCGTCGAACGTCATCTTTTCGAAGAACGGCCAATAACCTGGGCTGAGGCCAATGAGCTGAGAGGAGATCGTATTGCGAACATCCGCGACATCTACCGAAGGCACTACATCCCCGATAACCGAGACAGTCCACGGTATGACCCACAGCAGCAACGCGACCAGTTTTCCATTACTCTTTTCCCCCCTCCTGCTCCGGCTGCTCCTCCCGCCAACCCACCCGCTCCGGCGGCCGTGGCAGCAGTGGCCGTCCCCGTAGCCGCGGCAGGCCCTGCAGCAAACCTACTTCCTGTTCCACCGCAGGCGGTGGCTGCACCGGGCGGACCAGCTCCGGGCGGACCAGCCGCTGGGGCGCCAGCCAATGCAGCGCCCGCTGCTGCAAACCCAATCGGAGGGGCACCATGAGTGGTCCAGCATCCACAACAGGCGTACCCGTAGCAGTCGGCGCACCAGCCCCTACGCAGCGGCCACAACCGGCCCGCTTACCGGTCTACACGCCGGTGCGGGCGGAACGGCAGTGGCACAGGTCGCCCCTGGTGCACCGACTTGCGCTGACAGTGGGCTGCACGCTCGTCGGACTGGGCGTCGCCTTCGCCTGCATTCATTTCTTAAAATTGAAGAACGATCTGGCCACCTATCTGCCTGCTGCCGGCGCCACGGGCGGCGGTCTACTCGGCATTGCACTCAGCGCGGGGCTCATTTCATCGGACTATCCCCGTGCCGAGGAGGATCCCAAGCAGGTGCTGGGCAGGCTGATTCGGAAGCTCAATCCGGAGGCTCGTGTCTTCTGGATGGACGGCCGGAGCATCAAGCAGCTTGACGACACTCTTACGGGACCGCGTGCAATCTGGATCCTGTGCCGAGTCGGCAAACAGGTGGTCCCCGCCTATCTACCGCTCAATGGCGAGACGCTGGAGTGGTATGGTGTGAAGGGCCAAACCCTGCCCACCAACCTGCGGGAGCGGCTTGGCCTCCAGCCAGTTGCAACGCACGCCCCGCTCGCCAATTTCCCTATGAAGCCATTTTCTGACTTGTCGGGGTATCTGATCAGGGAGCGTTGTGCATGGAGCCGGAAGCTGAGCGGACGGGCTTTGGGCCCGGATGATGGTGTCACTCCCGGCGACATCTACATTGCCTGGCGGAGAGCCTCGCTTGGGGTCACACCGGCGACCATGGCCTTCCAAGACTATACGGTCCGGGGTGCTGTTCGACCAGGGACAGCCGGCCTCGGCAACTACCGCTGGCACCTCGCCTTTGACACCAGCCTCTTTAGCCGCTCGCTGCGCATCACCGCCACTGCGCAACCTCCAGCAGCCACCCCTCCACCGACCCCAGCGACCGCCCCCACGCCCCCTCGTGCACCAGGAGCTGCAACCGCCCCCGCTGCGCCAGCCGCCGTCTTGCCAGCACCAGGAGCTCCTCCCGCAGCAGCCGGAACCGCCCCCGCTGTACCCAACGTCGCTGCCGCCTTGCCAGTACCAGGAGCCCTTCCCGGGGCAGCCGGAACCGCCGGCGCTGCACCCAACGCCGCTGCGCCAGCCGTCGCTGCACCCAACGGCGCTGTGCCAGCACCAGGAGCCCCTCCCGCAGCAGCCGGACCCGCTGCCGCCGCACCAGCAGCCGGTGCCCCCGTGCTAGCACCAGGAGCTCCTCCCGCGGCAGCCGGAACGGCACCCGCCGTACCCAGCACCGCTGCGCCAGCTACACCGGCTGCTACTCCACCAGCACCCCAAACAGCTCCCGAGCCTGTTTTCACAGAGACATTCTCCACACGCCAGTGGCAAACGCTCCTGGAGCAAGCGGCGCGACCCGCTCCGGTTGTGGACGTAGCCGCCTGGGGTACAGAGAGATCAACCGCAGAGCTCATATTTAAAGATTACGTCCGGCCAGCACCACCCACCCCGCCCGCAGCCGCGTCACCCGCTTCTGCTCCACGTCCGGCAACAGCCCTTACGCCCGCTCCATTAGCTGGAGTCCGGACGCCCTAAGGGCTCGCCGAATAGTCAGTAAAACCGACTTAGTTATTATTCAGTTTTACCATTTTTTTTATATTTCCTTAACATAACTCGTGTAAAATAGTACGCATACGGAACGAGGCTATGTCAAGAACACCTGCAGCTACATCAGATCACCCTGTTGAGAGGCTCCCTGCCCTGGTGGCAGTGCAGCATCGAGCACCCAGTCGCATAACCTGCACGACCGTTGTGCTCTGTGTGCTAGGCGCACTTCTGAGCGGTGCGGTGGCCCTGATACTTACCCACAAACTCCAACCTCTTCGCCGACGCTGCATCATCGTCGGTGGTGCCGCACTTGGAGGCGCCGTCCTGGGATGCCTCACTGGCTGCTGCATCAGGCTGCGCGAAGATCGACGCGCGCGAGGAGCTGCAGCCCCTGCGGCAGCTCCATCAAGGGATGCAGCCCGCAGGCGCACCCGTGGAACCGCCGCGGCTGCTCGCGCTGACTCGCATCGACCACGGTCAGGCGCTTCTGCAACCCTCCCGACACCCACTCCTGAAGCCGCCACGATCCCCTCACGCAGCACGCCAGCCGGTGACACAGCTCCAGCACCACTCCGCACAGAGAATGGGGCAGCACCAGCAAAGCGCACGCCCACAGCATCCTCCGGAACCAGAACACCTCCCGCTGCAGCCACAGAGAACAGCGTGACCGCACCAGCTGCGAAGCGCACGGCTGCCGGCCAAGGCGTCCCAACGCCAGCCGATGGAGCCGCCAGAGACCATCGTGCACCTACGACACCGACAGCAGCCCCAACTGGCGGAGCCACAGCACCTGCGCCGCAAGCGTCTGCGGCTACCGCAGTCCCAGCACCCGCTGGTAGGACCACAGCATTTGCCAACCCCGCGCCCGCTGCTACCACAACTGCAGCTCCATCTGGTGGAGCCGCAGCACCTGCGAAGCAGGCCACTGCTGTTACCGCGACCCCATCACCCGCAGGTGGGGCCGCACCCGCCAAACACGCGCCCGCTGCTACCACAGCTGCAACGCCAACTGGTGGAGCCGCAGCATCTGCCAACCCCGCGCCTGCTGCTACCACAGCTGCAACGCCAACTGGTGGACCCTCAGCACCTGCGAAGCAGGCCCCTCCTGCTGCCGTAACCCCATCACCCGCTGGTGGGATCGTAGCACCTGCCAACCCCACGCCTGCTGCTACCACAGCTGCAGCGCCAACTGGTGCAGCCGCAGCACCTGCGAAGCAGGCCCCGGCTGCTGCCGCAATCCCATCACCCGCTGGTGGGGCCACACCGTCTGCCAACCCCGCGCCCGCTGTTACCACAACTGCAACGCCAACTGGTGCAGCCGCAGCACCTGCGAAGCAGGCCCCTGCTGCTACCGCAGTTCCAGCACCCGCTGGTGGGACCACCGGGACTCGTCCGACAGGGTCAACCGGGGCGCCTGCCCTCGCGGGTGGTGTGGCTCAGCCAGCACCAGTTCTAACACCGGCTCGACCGGCACCCACAGCTGCCGCCTCGGGCGCAGCGGCTGGGAGCGGTCCAAATAGGGCTGTGGGCGCCCCCACTCCAGCGGCCGCACGGCCAGCCCTGGTGCCACGCGATCTTGGAGAACACGGCCCACTCGACCTGGCTGGTCACGTGCTGCCGCTGGCCGCTCATCTGATCGCCAGCCGACCCGCGGGCGCTAGGCCGGTTGTGCTGTGCGCAGGCCCCGTCATGATGGCCAATGGGGCTCCGCGGGCAGGCCTAGACATCCGCATGGAGGACCTTGCAACGCCCGAACAGCTGTATCTTGAAAGGGTGGTGCAAAGCCTGCGGATCGAGCGTCCAGACGAGCTGCGTAGCCTACGCGGTGGAGAGCTGGCAGCGGCAAACCAGTTCGGGCGCGACCTTGAATTGGGCCTACGCGACCTCCCCATTCCAAGGCCCAACTTTAACATTCCACCTGCCGCAGACTTTACGTTTGTAGTCTCTGATAACGACCACTTGGCTCTCGTCTATGTGGATCGACAGGCCCGTCGCATCGAATTCACCTCCTCGAGGCGCAATCCTGGAGGCGGTGCCATGCCGCTAACTGCAGCGCTTAATAGCCTCCGAGACCAGATTCAAGCGGTCGATCGCGCGCCTTACACCATCGTATCTCTTGAGACCGATCTGCAACCCCGTGGCGACACTACAAGTAGCGGACTTTGGGCTCTGAAGACCCTGGAAATGCGCTTGAACTTCGAGATGCCGATTGACCAGGACATGCTTGCCCAGGCGATGGTTGTCCCTCCAGAAGTTGCCGCATTTGCGCCCCCCATGGTCGCCAGCTGGCGCGCTGAATTTGGGAGAACCCTTCAACGGGCACGTACCAGCCGGCTCGATCTGCGCACCCATCCACTTTGGAACCAGGAAAGGGCAGCACTGGGCGCACCCGCACCTCGCGCAAGGCCAGCGCCAGCTGGAACCGGCGCCGCAGCAGCCGGAAGTGGCTCCCCGGCCGTCAGAACACCCGCACCAGCTGCAAGACCCATAGCAGTGGACCCACAGGTTGAGGCGATGGCCAAACAGCTCCATGACATGCGAGAGCCGCCCATAACCACCCGCTCCTGCCTTGACAATCGACCTGAGCCGACACTGGACGCACGCGAAGACCTGCTACCCTTGCTGACCCTAGCCATCGCGCGCCACGCCCGGCGACCGACGCACCTGTATGGAAATCCCGAGCGCTGTTGTGCCCCAATTCTTGACCTCTCCACGCCGGAGCAGAGACAGGTCCAGAGAGCCGTCGCGATGGAGTGCCCTGCCCCGGTTGCCCCTTTCCGCCATCAGCTGATCAACCACCTCATGGCCATTGAGGTACGGCGCCGCAATTTTGCGGCCTTGCCTCCAACGGGCGATCTAATCATTCCCGTGAACTACCAGGGCCACTGGGCCTCCATCTTCATTCGTAGAGGGGACTCTATTGAGTGGTATGACTCCAAGGCAAACTACGGGAGTGAGACTGATAAATTTGCGGCCACCTATGGCCTCAAACAGTGGCTCGACGCGCACGATCGATGCGCCTATGCCGTTGACTACCCGATCACCCGGTCTGTACAACCCGATCCCACGGAGTGCGGGATCTGGGTCAGCCACCTGATGGCGCTCCGTCTTGGCACCGAAGGGGCGATATCAGACACCCACCCTGAGGTGGTCCGCTTCGCCGACACAAACTATCCCACAGACCCCCTGGAAAGGCTCCTCTGGGTGCCTGGAATCTCAACGCAGCGCACTCGCCTCGGCAGAATGCTGCAGGCAATGAAGGACCAGCGATCCTTTGCATGTGACATCTATGGACCGGGACGCCTCATGCGCGATCTCTTCTCTCCAGATGCGCCACCCGCACGGGGCGCTGCGGCGGCCGCACCCGCAGCCCCTCGACCCCTCCCCATTGCGATCGCCACTCCTGTGACCAGCGCACCCGCTGGAGCAGCAGCTGCTGCAGCAACTCCGCCGGCCACCGTAGCCGCGCCAAGCCCCACCGCTCCGGCCGCTAACGCGCTACCACTCCCGGGCGCAGCCGCAACAGCTCAACCCGCTCCCAGCACACCCGCAGGACCCACCGCCCTGCCTCAGCCTGCATCGGCTCCTAGCACGGCTGCAGCAGCTTCCACAGCTGCAGTGAGCCCACCTCAGGCCGCACCAGCCGTCGCAGCCGCGCCAAGCCTCACCGCCGCCACTGCGGCACCTGCTCCTAGCACCCGTACAGAACCCACTCCACCGTCAGCAACAATCCCTGCAGCCTCCTCCAGCACCGCCACAGCCTTGCCCGCTGCAGTTGCACCCGCCGTCGCATCCCCATCAAGTGCTGCGGCCGCGAGCGCCGGTGTAGCACCCTCTCAACCCGCAGCGGGTTCCCTGAGTGCCACAGCAGCAGGCGCCGCATCAACGCCCAGCACGGCAGCCGCCGCTTCCACACCTGCAGTGCTCCCATCGCCACCCACTCCCGGTTATGCTCCAACCAACGGTACGCATGGGCTCATTCGCACGCTGATGCAGAGGTTGCTGGACCAGTACGAAGAGCAACCCACGAGGGCCATTATTAGCCTGCATCGGCTCGAGACGGGCATTCAGGCGTCGGTCTATCGAGCCGTACGAGAGGAGTGGAAAGCAAGCGGTGACCTCCGGTTTGAAGAGGCCTGTACACGGCTCATGGGGCAACCTGGTGCTCAGGATCTGTTCCGGATCTCCAACATGATGCTGGACATACTGGGAACCTACCGAGATCAGCCGGCAACGGCCACTTTTACCTTGAATCAACTTGAGACCGGCTCTGATCAGCGGGTTTATCATCAAGTGCGGGAGGAGTGGAAAGACAGGGGCGATCGCAGGTTTGAAATTGCTCATACGTTGCTCCGGCGTCTTGCTCCGCTAGCTGAGACACGGCCTGCTGGACCTGCCGCAACCCCCGCAGGCGCATCTGCCGCGAGCGCCATTGCTCCCCCCTCGGCCGCCACACCGATTGTCACACCTACGGAACCCACTCAACCTTCAGCGACGCCCCCGCAGGCCGCGGCAACAACTGCAGCCGCTCCCGGCACCGTTGCAGCACCTTCCGCGTCTGCAGCGAGCTCATCTCAAGCAGCACCGGCCGAGGTAGCTGCGCCGAGTCTCACCGCCACCGTCGCCGCCGCGCCACCATCAGCGGACCTAACCTCAACACTATCTGCTTCTAGAGCCACTGTAAGACCCGCCGCTCCTCAGACTGCGCCAGCCGCTGTAGCCGCGCCGAGTCTCACCGCCAGCATCGCGGCTGCGCCACCATCAGCGGACCTAACCGCAACAGGTCTATCCGCTTCTAGAGCAACTGTAAGACCCGCCGCTCCTCAGACTGCCCCGGCCGGGGTAGCCGCGCCGAGTCTCACCGCCACCATCGCTGCTGCGCCGCCATCAGCGGACCTAACCTCAACACTATCTGCTTCTAGAGCCACTGTAAGACACGCCGCTCCTCAGGCTGCTCCGGCCGGAGTAGCCGCGCCAAGTCTGACAGCCAGCGTCGCTGCAGCGCCACCGTCAGCAAGCCTAGCCGGAACAGGTCTATCCTCTTCTAGCGCAACCGCAAGACCCGCCGTCCCGCCGGCTGCACCGGCTCGCCCTGCAGCCAGCTCTTCTGAGGCCTCAGAGGAGGCAACCATGCTTAGGCAAAGAGCGGCAGCGACCCCACCTGCCGCCGCAGGGGGGCTGGGTAGATATGGCCGCTGCGGGCCCCTCCAGCCGGCACCAGTCGCTGTCCCGAAAACTTGCCCGAAAGCCGAAGCCCGTGCGCGGGACAAAGCGGACACCTCCAGAATAATGGAGAATATGCTGAGCGACTACCAAGAGCGACCAGCAGAGATCATTGCCACCTTGCGTAGGTGGGAGCAGGCCTCTGATGCGTGGCTTGTGCGCAGAATACGGAGGGAATGGGTATCCAGAGGTGATCACCGGTTTGAAAACGCCTACAAGTGGCTCATGGACTGGAGTACTGCTCAGGGTCGACCCCCGGTGGCCCCTGCAGATCAGCACCCTTCTACCGGACTTAGCGCAACCTCTGCATCCGCAAGCTCCATTGCGCCCCTCTCGGCAACCCGGCGCACAACAGGTCCAGCTCCTGCCGCTAGCACCGGCACGCCTCTCCCAACGCCCCCAGCAGGTGGTATTGGGGCCCCGGCAGCTGCGCAGGGCTCGGCTCCGGCCACTCCCGCAGGCGGCACAAACCCCGCCGTGACCGCACCAGCGCCGATGGCGAGCGCCCCAGCACCAGAAGTGAGTGCCCAAGAGAAACTCGAGATCGAGCTGCGTCACGCGATGCTGTTTGTAGCAACTCCTGAGAATGGAGCGGCGCGTAGCCAGAAGTTGCACGAGCTCGAAGCGAGCCCTCTGTATCGTGCAATGCGATCAGGCGGCGGACGTGGAAGTCCCGCATTTGAACTGGCGCGTCAGGAGCTTCTCGGCCACCTTCCCGCCTCCGACCCCCTGCTGGCACCCAAGTAACTCATCAGCAAGCTATGGGAGCAGCGGCTGTCCTAAAAATCGGCCAATTTTTTCCACGTCGAGAGATCCGGCGCGCAGAAGCCGCCACCCTCCCCGCTGCCAGGCGATGATCGTTGAGGGGGTACCCTGCAGCGGTTCGTGCGCTCGGAGAACCGGCCAGTCAGAGATCTCCTCCCAGCGGGTGGCGGGCGGCTGACCGGAGCGGTTGGCCGAGGTGACGGCCAAGGGGCCCGTTGCACTCAGCAGCTGCCCCACCAGCACTCCTCCAGGCCAGCGAAGCGCGACGGTGCCATCCTGACCGACCACTCCCGGTGGCAATCCAGGGGCTGCAGGAACCACAAGCGTTAGGGGACCGGGCCAGAAGTGGCGTGCCAGGGGCAGCCAGAGCTCTGGCTGCGTCGATAGGCTGGTCAGCTGCTCCAGAGAGCCGCCTAAGATTGGTAAAGGCTTGTCTGCGGGCCGACCCTTCATCTGGTAGATCTGTGCAATCGCACCTGGAGAGTTCAAGGAGGCCGCTAGGCCATACACCGTATCGGTGGGAATAGCGACCACCTCTCCAGCTCGAAGCCGCTCCACAGCACTCTGAAGATCAATACCCATCCTGAAAAGGGTACCATACCATTCCCAGAAATTAGATTCATAAAATCGAAGCGCATTTTCCCTGCGGGCCTTCGCCTTCGCTCTCGCCAACTTTCCAAGTTGTCTTCGAGCTCCAGGCTTTGGTCCTCGGCAAACTGCACTGCGCTTTTATGAATTTAATTTCGGGAATTGGTATCACCCCCTATCTTTTATCCTCTGCGACAGTCTGCTGCGCAACCGCAGCAGCGCTTTCGTATGGATCTGGGAGATGCGGCCATGGCTCAGGCCCAGGAGCTGGCTAATCTCCTTCAGCATCAGGTTTTCGTAGTAGTAGAGCAGCATCACGGTGCGCTCCTGGTCGGGCAGCTCCCGCATCGCCTGCTGGAAGATGCGCCGGAACTCCCGGCTATCTGCCACTTCGAAGGCGTTCTTGGTCTGGTCATCGGCAAGCCGGTCACAGACCGGATTCTCCTCCTCACCATTCAGCGGAATCCAGGTGACGGGATGGAGCTTCTCCAGCAGCTTGCGGTACGCCTCGAGACTCATATTCAGCGACTGGGAGGTCTCCTCCTCGGTCGGTTCACGCCCCAACTGCTGGCGCAGTCTCTGAATGGCCCCCTCCACCTTATGCACCTTGGAGTGGACCCCGCGCGGCACCCAGTCAAGTGACCGCAGCTCGTCAAAGATCGCCCCACGAATGAGCAGGTAGCCGTAGCTCTCAAACTGACTCCCCTTCGATGCATCAAATCGCTCAACCGCTCGAATGAGTCCCATCACGCCGGTCGAATAGAGATCTTCCCGTCGAACATGACGGGGAAGGCGCGAGGAGAGCTGCTGTACAACGCGCTGCACCAAGAACAGATAGTGGGTAATCAGCTCATCGCGCTGCGCAATGCCCCGGGTCGTGCGGTAGCACGTCCAGACAGACTCCACATTCGACTCCGCTTCCGATTCTGCCACTGCCGACCCCGTAGTCTACATATACAAACTTTTTTATTTACTAGGAGATAATGTATCATGATTGGCATGCGCCGCCTAAAAATAATTATAGCCTACGACGGTACCGACTACTTTGGCTGGCAGCAGACTGGACCCCAGCCGTCGATTCAGGGAGCCCTGGATCGGGCATTGACGACGATCACGCGCCAGGAGGTGCACGTCACGGGGGCCAGCCGGACCGACCGTGGTGTTCACGCCGAGGGGCAGGTGGCCCACTTCGACGTGAAGTGGGAGGGGCCACTGCAGGGGCTCCAATTTACCTGCAACCAGCTCCTGCCCGCTGCGATTCGGATTCTCACCATCGATGAGGTCGTGCCCACCTTCCACGCGACGCTCGATGCGCAGGCCAAGGAGTACCACTACTGGATCGAGACGGCCCCTGTCTGCGATCCCCACCGGGCCCGCACCTGCTGGCACGTTCCATCTGACCTAAATCTTGAGGCGATGGCCAAGGCGGCAGAGCAGCTCGTGGGGCAGCACGACTTTGCCACCTTCTGCAACCAGCGCTCCCTCTGGCACAAACCGACGGAGCGCTCGCTGCTCAGCTGCCGCATACTCTCTGAAGGTAGCCGGCTCTGCCTGGTCGTCATTGGCGACCAGTTCCTCTATAAGATGGTGCGCAACGTAGCAGGCACACTCGTCTACATTGGCCGCGGCAAGATCCAGCTGGAAGAGCTGGATGCGATCATGGAGGCGCGCCACCGCCCAGGAGCCGGCATGACCGCACCCGCTCAGGGGCTCATTCTCCACCGAGTGGAGTACGACTCAACACCTACACCCTCTGATCTTATTCCACAGATTCTGTAGCGTATCAGGGGCGTACATCCAGGCCCAAAATGCGGCCACTCCGGTGAGGGTCACAGCGCCCAGCAGACCGATTCCACACCAGAACCTCCGACTGCGAGGAACCGCGTCAGGCCGAGGAGCTGCACCCACCATGCTACTCCCCACATCAGCTACGCCTGCTGGACTACGAGGCGCCCTTGTAACAGCGCCCGAACTGGCGGACTCCATGGCCACCTGAGAGGATCTGGCAACGGATTCACTGGCCATTTTTCCTCCTGTATAGACTCCCAGTATGCTACCATTTGCTCCAAATATATAACCATCAACATTAAGAAAATATTGAGAATCTGATGGAAAGCAGAAATGATCCTTGCTGGTGTGGCAGCGGGAAAAAGTGGAAAAAGTGCCACTGGCCCCAGCCCAACCCCGCCTCTCAAGGAGAGACGTTGGCGCGGGAGTATCTCAACCGTTACGGGATCCTGATCAAGACCCCCGAGCAGGTCGAAGGAATTCGCAAGGCGAGCCGCATTACCGCAAAAATCCTCAAGCAGCTCTGCCAAGCGGCGGCGCCTGGAGTCACCACGCGTGAGCTGGACCTACTTGCCCGCCGCCTCTGTGACGAAGCAGGCGTGCGTTCAGCATCGCTCGGCTACGGCCGCCCCCCCTTCCCCGCTGCCATCTGCACCTCGCTCAATGAGGTGATCTGCCACGGGATTCCCAACAATGAGCCGCTGCGCTCAGGCGACATCTGCAACATTGACATCGCGACCATCGCCGACGGCTATTACGGAGACTGCAGCGCCATGGTCACAATTGGGCAAGTAGCCCCAGAGAAGCAGCTGGTGGTCGATGTGAGTCGCGTCTGCCTTGAGCGGGCCATTGCCATTCTGCGGCCCGGCCTACCCATTGGGGCCATTGGCCAAGCCATCGAGGAGTATGCGCACGCCCACGGCTGCTCCGTAGTGCACCAGTTCGTCGCCCATGGAGTGGGCGTGCGTTACCACGAGGCACCGCAGATTGCGCACTACGCCAACGACTCGGAGATCCCCCTCGTCCCGGGAATGACCTTCACGATTGAGCCGATGATCAACGCTGGCGAGCCGGACGGCATCCTGGACTCCCGCGACGGCTGGACCGTCCGCACCACCGATGGTCGTCCCTCCGCCCAGTGGGAGCACACCCTCCTCATCACTCCCACGGGCCACGAAATCCTCACAACGGCGTGATGACTAGGGCCGAGTAGCAAGCAAGCTTGCTACTCGGTTATAAATGGGAAGGCCGCCCTTTGGGCGGCGGCGCCTTTGGCGCCCATGATGGGGCTTCCGCCCCATAGAAGTTGTCGCCACGACTCCCCATCTGCCAC
>Ga0206823_1061_pt1 | contig 26354 bp, 24 predicted proteins | sample Alteio_BWOrgCont_81_FD_152868 | JGI IMG/M metagenome (GOLD analysis project Ga0206823, IMG submission 152868) | Enriched cells from forest soil in Barre Woods Harvard Forest LTER site, Petersham, Massachusetts, United States -... | ecosystem: Environmental > Terrestrial > Soil > Temperate forest >...
ACCAATTCAAGCAATATCTAAGAGTAGAGAAAGCTGAAAAGAAGCAGGTTTAAACTTGCATCTTTCCAATACTACGAGGGGCTATCTCAAAAGTTGAGACAGCCCTTTTCATTTTAGGACTATAACCTTAGCGTGTACATATATCTTAAGCTGATATAGCAAACCAACTTAATAATGTACACCTACTTGATTACATAATCCCGGGTTCTTCCATAGAAGTATCTCCCATCTGCACCTCGTGCCTCCCACTTTTGGTTTTCTCTTTTTCTTTCTTAATCTGTTGTTCAAGTGCATGTAATGTATCGGTAACAGCATCTTCAAATGTAGTACAATGATGACTTGCAAACAAATCTATTTGCGGGCCGAAAAGCTTGATTTCGCATAGCTTATTATCATCGCTTGATGATTTTTCAATCTTCAGCAAAATTTCGCAAAGGATTAATCTCTCATTAAGATGCTCCAGCTTACTCACCCTGGTGGTAATAAAGTCATTGAGCTGGGGGCTTACTTTAAAGTGTGGTGATTCAATAATGGTTTCCATATTTATGCTGTGTATTAAACGAATTAATTTGATTGTTTATGTTCTTTTCCTGCTGTATTTTGCTTTTCTAATGTCCAACCTTCTGCTTTAACAGTCTGAAGCCAGTTATCTCCTAATTTGCGGGACACTTGAATCGAAAGGCCGTACACATCTCTAAAATTTTGCTCTAATTCAGTTACGGTCATTTGTGGCTGAATTGTAATATGCCCGGAAGAATGGATAGTCCGGCATTCAGTAATAGTTTTACCGGAGTGTTCCATTATTTTTGTTGAAGGTGAGCCTCCCCCTTCATTTGACTTAGAATAAAATTCTAATTTGAGAAAGGGAAACATTTCATTGAATTCTTTCTGTATGGCGAAGACTTTTCTTTGGTCATTAATTATAATTTCCATGAATCATAGGTTTATTAAGTAGTTTGAGTGAGTAGTGAATTTTATTGCGATAAAATTATCCTGCAAAGGTGGGGAAACCGGCACAAAAAAGGCTTACATATTTAACGGAAAAGATTATATATATCACACCTTAACGCAGCCACAACAATAAAAAAACTGTAATTTTGAATAGCCTTAAAAATAGCGAAGCTTACAAAATGACTGAAAAAATAATTGCTGAGGGTGTGATACATAAAGTGCCCGATGATTTAGTGAAAGCTTTAATTTCAAATGCAGATATACTTGAAAAATGGAACGACCTTACCCCGCTCTCGCGTAACGAATGGATTTGCTGGGTTACAATTTTTAAGAAACCGGAAACAAGGAAAGACCATATAGAGCGACTATGTACAGAGCTTCTGGAAGGAAAACGCAGGCCATGTTGTTGGCCCGGCTGTCCGCATAGGAGGTCAAAAGCGAAGAAATAGTTTAAATAAACTGGTTAGAAGACGAGGCATATTAATGAAAACAATTAATACGAAATAAAAATGAATATTTTAATCACAATCATACTAGTACTGGCAGGCATCATTGCCTTACTGTTAATCATTGCACTTTTTATGAAGAGGAAACATTATGTGAAACGTGAAATTACCATCAACGCTCCTAGCCAAAATGTATTTGACTATTTACGGCTGCTCAAAAACCAAGATACATTCAACAGTGGGGCAATGGCTGACACCGACCGGAAAAGAGAATTCAAAGGAACAGACGGAACAGTTGGCTATATTTATGCATTGAGCGGAAATAAAGATGCCGGTGAAGGTGAAAAGGAAATAACGAACATTATTGATGGGAAAAGAATTGAAATGGAAATTCGTTTTGTAAAACCGATGAAAACCAGTGCCCAAATTATAATGGAAACAGAATCCTTCTCCGATAATCAAACCAAAGTAGGCTGGAGCAATGCAGGTATATTGAAATACCCTATAAACATAATGATACCAATGCTAGAAAAGCATGTTGTGAAAGATATGGATGCCAGTTTGTCAACTTTGAAAAACATTCTTGAAAAATAACATCTTTATATATGGGTGATATTAATTGTCAATAAATAACAATTCCATCCATACCCCTCTAGGCATAGCTAACTATGCAAAACATGAAAAGGCTATTTAACGTGGCGAGAGTAGGGTAGTTTTTACCACCTTTCTCTTCTTCCGCCGCCTCCGCCAAAGTCTCTGCCGCCTCCGCCTTCCCTTCTGTTACCTCCGCCTTCGGTACGAGGCTTGGCTACATTTACTATGATGTTCCTGCCGTCAACTTCTTTGTCGTTCAGTCCGTCAATAGCTTTTTGGCCATCGGCATCATTTGGCATTTCTACAAAGCCAAATCCTCTTGATTTGCCGGAGAATTTGTCGGCCATAATTTTACAGGAACTTACTTCGCCAAAATTTTGAAATAATTCTTTTAAAGTGTCCTGGTCAATCTTGAAACTTAAGTTTGATACAAAAATGTTCATTGCTTATATAATTTATTGGGTTTCCTGTTTATTTAATTACTTTTACATTAACAGCATTCGGGCCTTTTTTGCCTTGCTCGATGTCAAATTCCACTTTGTCGTTTTCACGAATAGGTGATTTAATGCCGGTAGAGTGAACAAAGATATCTTCATCTCCTCCGTCTACCTTGATAAATCCAAAGCCTTTTGCATCATTGAAAAATTTAACTACTCCTGTTTTCATTGTTTGTTGTTGTTGGTTGTTAATTGAGAACTATTTATTGTTACTATTTGATTAGCCTAAGTATTCCTTTAATAATTTACTCCTTGAGCTTGCCCTGAGCCTTCTTATTGCTTTTTCCTTTAACTGCCGAACCCTTTCCTTTGTAACACCCTGGTGCTTGGCAATTTCTTCCATAGTTAAGGGGTGCTCAAGCCCGATGCCATAAAATAGGATTATAGTATCACTTTCGCGCTGGGGAATATTAACGAGTGCTCTTTTAATTTCTGTGCTTAGTGATGCAGCCATTAAACGGTTATCGGGTTTCACACTATCTTTATTCTCCAAAATATCCATCAGGGTCATATCTTCGGTACCGGAAATAAACGTATCAGTAGAGATGTGCTTAGCAGAGGCATCCCAGGTAACTTTCACTTCTTCGACTCTCATTTCGAGTATTTCAGCTATTTCTTCCATGCTTGGTTCCCTTTCAAACTGCTGTTCCAGTTTTGCACCGGCTCTTTTAATTTTATTAATAGCGTTTACCTTATTAAGCGGTAATCTCACCATTCTTGCATTAACGGCAATGGCCTGAACAATAGACTGCCTTATCCACCACACGGCGTAAGAAATAAACTTAAATCCCCGTGTTTCATCGAACCTGGAAGCTGCTTTTACCAACCCTAAATTACCTTCATTTATTAAATCGGACAGGGTTAATCCCTGGTTTTGGTATTGTTTAGCAACCGATACCACAAAGCGCAAGTTAGCCGTAACCAATCTTTCTAATGCCAGATGGTCTCCTTCTCTTATTTTTTTAGCTAACATTACCTCTTCCTCCGGCGTAGCCATATCAAGCCTGCTGATTTCAGTCAGGTACTTGTCAACAGTGGCACTGTCGCGGTTGGTTATGGTTTTAGTTATTTTTAGTTGTCTCATTGGCTTGCAAGATAATTAATTTAGGCTTTCACCCATTTGTGGGGATGCCCGTCCTTGCACCCAAATTGTGTTGGCACTTCTTCGGTGTTCACTTTTACGCTGCACACAGTGCATACATATCTTTCCTGGCCCTTATCGCCCATATAAATCCAGCGGTGGAAAGTTGCTTTTTTACATCCTCTTATTTTTGGGGTTGTATTTTTTACTTCGGTTTCAAAGCACTCGGTACAGCAGTATACTTTTAATATTTTTTGTTTAAACATCGTTACCTGTTATCTTGTGTTTAAAGGAGTTATGAGGGTTAATTCTTGAAATGTTATTTGTTTTTTATCATTTTATTCAAATTGCCGGATATATCGCACATGCGATAACCGATAAACTCATTAAGAAAACGTAAATACCGGCTGAATGGATAGGGTGAATAACCCCAGTATCACAGATTGAGATACTATCTTCGTTAAAAAGTGTTGCAAAGGTAAGCTAATTTATTATAATATCTCACATATTTTATTTATCCCACCAAGACATTGCTTGTTTTAGCTGATATGACTTGCCCTTAAAAGTGTCCCGTCTCTCCACAAATTATTTTTGATTTAGCCCAACCAATCTTTTTACCTACGCTCTTTAAGTTAATGATACAGATTGATTTGCAATTTGTATGGATTAAATGACTATAATTGTATATACATACTAATTACCACATACCCTTTATGAAAAAGCATTTCTCTCTATTAGCAGCTTCCCTGTTGTTTATTTCGCCCTTGCTTGCCCAAAGCTGGATAAGTATGATGAAGGACCAAAATGCCAATGTGCATGATGTTCAAAATTCTTTTTACCAATGGTACTCCGGATATTCAAGTTCTGATTCTGCCGAAGAACAGGACGGACCCTATGAACAATTTAAACGATGGGAATGGCTTATGGAGCCGCGTACATACCCTTCGGGTAATCATCCTGATGTGGGTTCTATTTCCCGGCAATACCAGGAATATTTAACAAACCAATCTGCTGTTCGCTCGCCGGAGCGTTCGCTTGCCGGTGCTGCAAATTGGAAATATACAGGGAATGAAAGTGTTCCGGAATCTGGTGGAGATGGCAGGGTAAATTATATACGGTTTATGCCTGGGAATTCCAATACTATTTTTGCCTGCAGCCCCACAGGAGGACTTTGGGAAACAACCAATGGGGGGCTTACCTGGTCAACAAAAACAGATAACCTGTTGGATATGTCAATAAGTGATATTGCAATTAATCCGGCCAATACCAATATTATGTATATTTCTACAGGGGATGGGGATGGTATTTACGGAGGATATACAACCTTATCTACAGTTGGAGTTTTAAAATCAACCGATGGAGGTAATACCTGGAATACGACCGGATTATCTTATACACAAGCAAAATCAGGTCCGGCATTTTCTACCGTAAACCAATTGTGGTTAGATCCTGATAATGCAAACTGCATATTAGCCGGTGCATCTTTCGGGCTTTTTAAAACAACTAATGCAGGAGTTACCTGGCGGCAGGTGGATACAGGTGATTTTCGTTCTATAGAAATGGAACCGTTCCACTCTCATGTTGTGTATGCAGCTACTTATGACGGGCAATTTTTCCGCTCCACCGATACGGGTAGCACATGGAAAATGATTGCTTCCGGATTGCCTGCGGCAGCGTTTCGTGAAAGGATGAAAATTGCAGTTACCCCGGCAGACTCAAATTATGTGTATTTGGTTGCAGCTCCTAATGGAACTTCAGCCGCAACTTATCGCTCTGCTGACAGAGGGCAAACTTTCACGCAAATGTCAAGCACTGACCAAATTGGTTACCAGTGGTGGTACACCATGTGTCTTTGCGTGTCTCCCACCAATGCAGATTCGTTATTTGAAGCAGGCCTTGATAATTATGTTTCGGCTGACGGAGGAGGGACATGGAAACAGGTTTCAAGCTCGCAGGGTAGGGGACATCCCTATGTTCATGCCGATGTACATTGTATCACTCCTGTTCTGGGAAGCGGTTCTGCATACTATGAATGTAATGACGGAGGGGTTTTTAAATGCATACCGACTGGAGATGTGTGGACTAACATGAGCAATAACCTGGAGATTGGGGCATTGTATAATATCGGCCCTTCGGCAGATTCTTCAAATATGTGGCTTTCAGGCTGGCAGGATAATGGGGTAAATTTATCAAGCCCTTTTTGGCAAGAAGTTTATGGAGGTGACGGAATGGTTTCCTTTATTGATTATTCAAACGACAATACGTGGTATGTTGAAAATTATGGCGGGGACTTCCAGGTATCATTTGATGCCGGGATTTCATGGAACAGTATAAGCCAGGGACTTCCTGGTGGGCCATGGGTTACAAAGTGGCTGCAAGCTCCCCGGAATCCGTATTCTTTATTTGGCGGCTTGGGAGACGTGTGGAACACGACTAACCAAGGTAGTAGTTGGAAACAAATCAGTAAATGGGGGAATGCGGCAAACCCCAAGGGCTATATTAGCGCCATAAGTATATATAATAAAAATGACAGTGTGATATATGCAGCCCAGCCGGGTATAATTGAAGTAACCACGAACGGAGGAACTACTTGGAAGAATATTACTACCGGCTTGCCGGTAGACAGTGCAGGAATTAGCAGCATTACCATAGATTCCCGCGATTCTGCAAGGGCATGGGTTTCTTTTTCCGGATATGTAGGGTCAAGCAAGGTATTTCAAACTACCAATATGGGTGCCACATGGACAAATATATCTTCGGGATTGCCTAATCTTCCGGTTAATTGCATACTGTGCCAAAGAGGTACTCCTGAAAGTGTTTATATAGGAATGGACGCGGGGGTATATTACCGGGATACCCTGCTGAATAAATGGATTGTATATAATACAGGGCTGCCCAATGTGATTGTGAATGATATCCAGATTTTTTACCCGACAAATACACTGTTGGCCGCTACCTATGGCAGAGGCGTGTGGTCTTCGCCCACCTCTCTTAATTCTTCTACGACAGGGATAGATGCGAGTACAAATTATAAAAACGGGCTTACTATTTATCCTAATCCATCTAACGGAAAGATGAGGTTTGATGCTGAACTTGCGCAGCCCGGAAAATATGATGTATCGATATATAATATGATGGGGCAAAAAGTTTATTACAACCAAATTGCAATTTCAGAACACTATTCATCTTCATTTGATATTTCTTCGTATGGAGCCGGCGTGTACCTTTTTGTATTAAGTGGCAATGGCCAAGTATTGCAAAAGAAAATTGTGATTAATTAATACAGAAAATAATTTTTAATTTGCTATATTCCATATTCTGTTTGATAGGATAGGGAGTTCATGATTTGGAATAGGCAGATATTTTCATCGACTCAGTTTGCCGTTTTGGCTACTTTTTTTGTAACTTTAACGAAAAGTATCCGTACAAGTAGAAGGGATTTTCGACTTTGCTCGTTTTTTTGACAAATTTCTCTTAATATTTTTCCTTGTAAATCAAAGATTTTAAAGGGTTTTGGATAGTTACATAAATAGTTAACGATATCATAAAACAAAAAACAAATACATGAGAAATACAATACCCATCTTTACCTAGGTTTTACTGATTTTACGTTTTTTACGTAAGTGTTTTACGTAGGACTTTCTGAAAAAATCAGTGTTTTTATGGAGATTTTTTCTTTCCAGCCTCTTTACTTTTGCGTCGTTATGTGAAGAATCATTTTAATTCCCCTCTCGACCCAATGACAAAACGCCTATTTTTTGTTTTTATTCTGCTTGTTTTTTATACAGCTGACGCGGTTTACAGCCAATCGTATAAGTTGCAAATCTCCGATATGTCATTTCCTAAGCCGAGCATTGTGTTAAATACCGGCAGCGTTGACGAATTTGTGTACACAATTAAAAATAAAACAATAAACAGCAAAATTGATTCTGTTTTTTTTAGGTGTACAAGAAATCCGAATATCATATACTTTCCTGTAGGGCCCCAGCCAAGCTTCTATATCACCCATTCGCAGGATAGTGTGCCGAACTCTTATTATACAAGATATACGTATCCCTATCCGCCTCATGACCGCTTGTATAATTTAGATACAGTACACAATAATATTATTGATACCAATATGATAAAAACTGCTACCGGCAAAGGATACCTAAAGCCCGGCGACAGTATAATTGTTCATATTCCCTATTTTGTTAAAAATTGCAGTAATGGGGCAGGTTCCAATATTTTCTTTCTTGATTCGAGCGGGCGGCACCAGGATTCAATACCTGAAAATACCTACGTTAATGTAGATTTTGGGAAACCCTTTTTGGTAGCGGCTGCAGATACTTTTGATAATGCTACCTATTGTTCATCGGTGGCGAGGCACACAATGGAAGTGAAGTTTAAATACACCAATACCCCTTCTTATGAAGAAGGAGCCCCCGGTAATGCACGGGCTGACAGCCTTCGATTATATCTCTACTGGAACAGTGGCATGGGCACTATTGATACTACTTCCATCAAGATTAATGGAGTTGCAATTGGCTCGTCTTATTATCAATCCTATACTAACCTAGGGATGAATATTATTGTGATAGATTTGACTAAATATCCGGCAGGCAAATCGGGAAGCCCATTCGGAGCAAATACGATACAAGACCTTGATGGGAGTGGTTTTGCCGATGCGTTGGCAGATAATAATAGTTTTTATGTATCGGCTACCTTTCGCTACGATTCTACCAGCTGCCCGTCTTTTGCCCAGTGCGGGGGAATAAAGACATTTTATTTGCCTGCTATGTATGCCATTTATAATAATCAGTGTTTTTCGCTGCCATATTACAGGCATAAATTATTGTCAACAGACTCTCTATCTATTGATGCATCATATGAATACCAGTCGGCGAGCAATACCGGCATCACCTCTGTAACGGCTCCTTCTGACGTTACAAACAATAACCCTGCATTCAATATTGATATTTGTCCCAGCTATTCGCAGGTAAGAAACCCGGGAGCTTTTAATTTCAATTGCCCCAAGTCATATTATTATTATTCTATTCCCGTGCCACTTGGATTCCATCTTAATTTTTCCTCTCCGGAGTTATCCTATGTTGCCCCGGGAGCCAATCATTTATCGGGAAGATATAAATATGTTCCTGTGCTTAAAGACAGCGGCAGATGCACAGCGCCACATTCTTATGTTTTAAATCCTCCGATACTTATTGAGCACTTTCATAGCGACTCTACCCAGGATACTGTTTTCGTGAATTTTGGTAAGCTGCCTTTCAATTACTGTTCCAACGACAGTGAGTTGAATTATCTGCCTTGCATGAATGTGCCGTTAGTTATGAACTGTGGCCAGATGCCACCCAGGTATGCATATTCAAACAATAGTAAAACCATTTCATTTACGATGGGCTATTCCTGCGATACCGGTTGTATAGGTTGCAGTAATATTTTAAGTTGCGGAACCACCCAAACTTATCCGCATTGTCCCGGTAGTTGCAGTAGTGTGCCATATACTGATTCGGCATGGACATTACAAAGGACCACCTTAGGTTATATTAACCAGGGTTGGCCTCACTACTATACAACTAAGTGTAATTCGTCTCCGGCAGTTATACTTAATCCCATATCTGATTCGTTGCAAAACAAATCACTGGTAAACCTTGGTTCTGCCTACCCGGGAGACCAAATTCAGGCTCGCATTAACGGAGGATACGACAGCCTAAAACCCGGCCATTTTGCGAATGAATATGTGCAGATACGCTATGTACGACCAGGGTTTGCCTCACAGCCTTATATTTTGCAAACCGATCCGGATGATTCGAGTTACTTTATTATTCACGGCTGTGTAAGGGTACCCAGCCTAAATGGGAAAAAGCTTTATTTGCCCCATTGTCCGCAGAATAATTGTAATTGTACCAGCACCTATACAAATGATACTATTGCGATGAACTTTTCGCTTTCGCAGGCTATTCAGCATACTTATCCCTCCTTATATGCTATGTGGGATACGGACACATACGCAGAGAGAATAGTGGATAGTGCAGTTATAAACTTAAGGGTAATGAATGGGCCAAATTATCCGGAATATCCCTATTTCTTTAGTTGTGGTGTTAACATGTTAAACTTGCGAGCCGAATATATGTGTGCCCTACCGGGTGGATACCGTGCCGATACGCTTCATTCCTGCGATTCGTGGGGGAATAATTTTAAGTTCCTGGAACCTTGCCCGGGGTTTGGCCTTACTGCTTCTCCTACCAGCTATTGCGATACTTTTTCACTTTCTTTCGATTTTAAAGCAGGTAATGCCAGTGCAACCTACAATGGTACGTCCGATTTCCCTGTAGAGTTTCGCCCATTCAGTGAATTGGATAGTGTGGTAACTATTATCTTACCCAAAGGATACGTATATGGAAGCACAACCTTTTACTGTGATATGGACAACTACAACAATAGTGCTGCAGATAACTATTTTGCAGGAGGAACAACCAGGCAACACTTTACTGCTGTTCCTTCGATTAGTGTAAATGCCAGCCAACGCACAGTGCTTACTTACAAAGGGCTTAATAACTCATGCTGGCCCCTTATTGATTCCAAGTATTTGAACATTGCACAAACAAATCCTACCTACATACTCCAGGTAAATACCCAACCTCTCTGTTCGGCGCCTTCCCTTGATACTGCTTTTTATACAGCAGGTATTGTAGTGGGCAAACAACAATCTGATACCTCTTTCCAAAAGCATTGGAAGATTACGAATGGATATATTCCCATACACCACACTACTATTTTTCCGCAGATGAATGTGCCGCCAACCACTAATGACTCAACCAATACAATAAGTTTCAAGTTTTCCATTTGCGATCCCTCTATCAATAATATAGATAATGCCTGGGTTGCCTTTCAAAACGATACTAATTTTACCCTGCATCTTGCTAGTGGAAAACTAACGAATATCACGACACATAAGTGTTATTCCGGGCATTTGTATAATGCCCATGATACAGGTATACTTTTCAATATAGGAAAAATTGTTGCCGGCCCATGTGATACCTTCCAGTTTTCTGCATTGATAGATCCCAACTCTAAAAGTTGTCCGGCTCCTATCGGCAGTGGAAAAGGAAAACTGCTTGCTTTGTATGGCAGTAATTGCGGAGATACGTTGAAATATCCCGACTCCAGCCATTGCCAGCCATTGTTAGATACTTTCTATTATAATGTATATCCTACTACACTGCGCCTGGTAAACAATGGATTTTCTCCGGATACCGTTTCCCTTTGCGGGGGACTGCTAATGGATAGCCTTACTATAGAAAGTAGCAATTTACGTTCCCTTTCTAATCTTACATTTACAAGTTACATACCTACCGGTGTAACATTGGATAGTGTAGTGTTCCGTTATCCCATCGGGGGAAAGAAGGATACCACTATTCATTCATTCCATAAGTTGACACATTCCGATATAGTAGAGGCCTCAGGAAATGAAGGGGGGACTATAGAATCAATTGGAATGGGAGAGATTTTTGGCGGAGATTTTATAACACCATCATCCGGAAGGAGGTTAGATGCCCGACCGGTAAATACGGATTCCAATGAGATTAGCGCCAAAGTGTATATGACCATGAGTTGCAGCTATGCAAAAAAATCTATCCAGTTTTATATAGCAGGCGCATCTACCTGTAATATTACGTTGATTGGAGATACAAGTATTGTGCCTTTAACGAATTCGGCATGTTGTATTGAGGCCTGCCGTAATCCGAAAGATTTTGATGTAGTATTTAACAATATACATTCCAGCACGCTGCCGGCTAATAAATATATAGGAAAACACATACTCATTGAAGGCACATTTACCGTGGATGATAACTTTACGATTGGTGGCTGCAATGTAGCGGTTGTTCCCGGAGCACTTATCAATATAATTAATAATTCTGTATTGAGTTTGCAGAATGGAACCGGCCAATGGGGATGCACCCATTTTCATGCCTCGTGCGATACGATGTGGAGAGGGATATTTATTAATTCAGGCTCAACTTTAAAAGTGAGTAGCGAATGCCTGATTGAAGATGCAGATACGGCTGTGTATGCTATGAATGGAACAAAACAGGAGGCCGTATATCAATTGCAGTCGTCTACATTTAATAAGAATTATAAAAATATTATTGTAAGGCCCTTCAACGGAATTTTGGCTAGTTTCTCCTCCTATTGCCGCTACACCTGCCGTAGTTACGATTCATTGCTTGTTTCTGAATGTATAGGTAGTTCAAATTGGAAGCAGGGGCCGCCTACAACACTGTATGCACCATATACGGGGCAAAGAAGCTCTGCCGGCTGGGTAATAGATACTGTTCGTAGTTTTATGGATGGGGGGCCTTCTTTACTGAGCGGTTATAATGTTTTCGAAAATTTGACGACAGGTATAATCAGCCAAAATACTAACCTGACCATTTGCTCGGATACGTTTCAAAATATAAATACTAAAAATTATACAAATGCAGCTATTGTGGCTTATGGCAATACTTCTCTTAAAGTTCCGGGTGATTCCTTAGTTGTAGGAAATAGCCCGAATTCACCGTACAGGAACATATTTGAGAACTGCACCACAGGGGTATATGCCACTAATAGCTTTGTGAATATGAATATATCCTATAACCGATTTGATAACTCTCCCAGTACGCCCGGAACATATGGGATATACATTGCAGGAGCCAATGCACAGGCAGCTCAAAATATATTAACTATGGAGGGGGATACCGTATCGAACTTCTATAATGCTATGCAGGTGAATATGAAGAATTATGTGACAGCCAACATAAATTACAATACCATTGCAGACAGTATATGCTACAATACAACCGGTATTACTGTGAATGAAGTGAGCCCCGGTGCAATTTATACTATTGATGGAAATACTATTACGGTGCTGAATGAGGGCATATATACCAATGGGCTGTATAACCCTAATATTAATTTCAATACGATTAATTTAAATAACAATGTAATATGCTCTCCTTCATTGTATAGTGGGTTTGGGATAGAAGCATACTCCTGCAGTAATTCCGAAATAGCATGTAATACTGTTAATGCTCCGAATAATATTAATTCAAATACCTATACGGGTATTGCGGAATCTCAAAGCCAGCAAGTAAGCATTATTAATAATACAATCAACTATGCTAATACCCAAATTCAGTTTAATAGTTTTCCCTATGCAGGCGATAATGCATGGGATAATACCTTAAACACGGGAAGCAATGGTATTGTGGCTACTTCTGGTGCAATGTCAGGTGCAAGTTTGGGGCTGCAGTCCGACCCTTCTGATAATACATTTACGTCTGTGTCGTGCCAGGTGAATGTACCATCTAACATGACTTATTACTATTATTTCACCGAGCCATTTGGTTGTAGCCCATATATACCCTCCTATACTGCTATGGCAGGAAATAATCCTTGCCCTTCTGAACCACCCTTTTATGCTCAAATAAAGGCTCATGCTGCATTGAATAATCATAATCAAAAGAAATTAGATTCAGCAACAATGCTATATATGCAGGAAAATGCCCAGTCAAAAATCAAATATTCTTTCTTAAAGGATACAAACACCGTACTGGCAAAAGAAGGTGTAATGAGGTTGCTTTGGGGAAACCAGTCCCTGGTAAATAATTCAATATTTAAGAAATTTAGCGATAGTATTAGCAAGTCTCCCATCGGTAGAATTTGGGAGATAGACACCAGTATGGCAAGCAATATACCGGCGCCAATTAATTATGCACTCCTGTTACGCAAGCTTGTTTTAATAGCTCCTAATAATAATATTGAAGCGAATATACAAACCGCCGCGAATGGGTATCTTTTCTATATGGTAAATAATTCTCTTGACCAGCGCAATATAAGCTTACTGAGGACGGTGGCTAATAAGTGCCCTGACTGGGATGGGAATGGGGTATATATGGCCCGTGCCATTTTGTCTCTGTACGATTCTGCAGGTACCCGCTATTATGATTACTGCTCTGAAAAGACCTTTGGCCTCAATAATAATTCAGGAGTAGTTGATACTACAGTTAGCAATAATAATGTTTTTAGCGTGTATCCTAATCCTAATAGGGGTGGATTTACTTTAAGCTATCAATTACAACAAGGACAAACAGCAGAATTCATAATTTATACTACGTTTGGTCAAAAAGTGGCTAGTTATGTGTTAGATGCCAATAGCAGCAAGATGAATATTTTAAATAACTCGTTAAGTAGTGGTATGTACCTGTACAATGTAATAGTAGGCAATACTGTTGTGAAAAGAGATAAGTTAATAATTATCAGGTAGTCTTTAAAAACTTATTCCAACCCATTGGATAGTTCAATTTTATAGAAAAAATCAGTAGGTGTGTATCACTTTTTATTTTATCTTTGCTTGCAGATACATCTTGTATGAAGAAAGGTATAGATACGTTCAGTTTCATGGTGGCGGGTGCTCATATTGAAATTTAGTATATTTATTACCAGTGAGTTATGTCTTTGTTATAAAAATATGAAAATTGTTGTAGTTTGTATCAAATTATGTTTTATCTTTGTCCGCAACCTTAATAATTAAAAAATATGAAAAAGTATACGAGTGTAATTATAGCAGGATTACTGCCATTCATGATGCACGCGCAACTAGTAATGACAAATAACTCCTATATTGTCCTGAATGGAGGAAACATTACTACTCCTGCCGAACTTGTACTTAGTAGTTCTGTTCCATCGGGAATAACTACATCCGGTAAAAGCTGGATTATTTCGGAAAACGAATTTAATATCGTACAATGGAGCATCGGAGCCAACATAGGAAATTATGTTGTTCCTTTTGGATACTCTAATACTGAATATATTCCTGTAACCTATGACGTAAGTAGTCCCGGTTCAGGTAACGGTGTAGTAAAATTCTCTACTTACCATGGTATAAGTTGGCAAAACTCGGCATACGAGCCTTCTGATGTTACCAACTGTAATATAGAAATGGCTTATAAAGGTTCCCCTTTTGATGATTCAAAACATATGGTAGACCGTTTTTGGGACATTGACTTAAATACTGGCTACACTACTAAGCCAGAAGCTGATTTAACCTTCACTTATATAAGAAATGGTATTACTAATGAGATAGCTAAGCCAAATGAAATCCATGAAAGAAGTTTAATAGCTGTTGACTTCAATACGGTAAAAAGTATATGGGATACCGTAGGAACACGTTTTACCGATGTTATTTCCGGTAGCACAGGAACCATCTCAACCGGTATGGTGACGTCTGCTAATTTATTCCGCTCATGGACTCTTGCAGGGGACTCTACCATTCTTTTGGGTGTTCCTACTACAGAGGTTGCCTATACAGGAGGACTTATTACATGGCCTAATCCTGCTAACCAAACCATCAATGTTAAGTTTGGCGATGGTCAGCAAGGCGATGCGGTTATTAGCATTGTAAATCTTATCGGCCAGGAATTAATGAGGCAAGAAAAATATGTATCCACCGGAATGATTCTTCCTATTGATATTTCGAGCCTTCCTACAGCTATGTATTTTGTAAGAGTAAGCACCAACACATTTGTTGCTACTTCGAAATTTGTAAAGGAAAACTAAAAAGATTTTGTGAGGGATAGTACGAATCCCTCTCATAAGGTTAACTCATAATCTCGTATTCTATAAAAAGGCCCTGCATAATATGCGGGGCTTTTCTTTTACAAGAGATTTACAATTATCTCCTGACCATGTTGTATCCTCTTTCCAAGAGAAAAATAACACCAAGCGTAACATATAAATACCCTTTTGGTATATCCAAATGAAAGGCTTGTAATATGAGTGACAGGCCCATAATTATAACGAATCCCAATGCAATAGTTTTTACCGGTGGATGCTGTTCAAGAAATTTACTTGTCTGCCCCGAAAGATATACCATGAAAACCATGCCGATTCCTACCGCTAATATCATAGTTATAAGATTAGGCATTAACCCGATGGCAGTGAAAATGGAATCAAAAGAAAAGAGCATATCTACTAATACTATCTGGATAATGATAGATTTATTGAGAGTTTGATGCATGGCATTAGTTTCAGTTCGATTATGTAAATGCCGAACAAGTTCTATAGATGTGTTTATAGCTAAGTAGGCACCACCGATAAAGAATAGAATGTCTTTTACGCTTAATGGGAAGCCGTAAATGCTAAACAGAGTGGTGGTGATACGTGATAACGAAACCAAGCTAAACAATAGTATAGCACGCATTAAAAAGGCCAGGGAAAGTGCTATCACACGGGTACGGAATCTATTTTCTTCGGGGACCCTTGAAATGATAAGCGAAATGAAGATGATATTATCAACCCCTAAAATGAGCTCGAGCATAGATAATATTGCAAGGCCAAGCAGGCCATGGAGTGTAAATAGAGCCTGTAAATCGGAGTAAAAGGCCATGAAATAGGTTTTTCCGGGCTTTATTGTTTTTCTTCCTGCAGAAGCAGGTTAATATCAACAATCATTTTGTTTACTTCTGTAGAATCAGTGCCACTATATATACCCCTGATGTGTCCATTGATATCTACCAAAGCCATATTTTGAGTATGAACAAAATTGTTGCTCCCGCTATCGTCCACTGCTGCATAATAAGACTTTCGGGCAAGATTATATATTTCTGTTTTGTCACCCGTTAGAAAATACCATTGATGGGGAACGGCATCATGCATTTTGGCATACTGAAGCAGCATGGGAACAGTATCATGCACCGGATCGACCGTGTAGGAAATAAATTTTACAAGGGGATTACCTATAAACTGTTTAGTGGCCCGTTCTAGTTGGTTATTCATTTTCTTGCATATCCCCGGACAGGTAGCGAAAAAGAAATTAGCAATAAAAACTTTATTCTTGAAAGTATCAAGGGTCACCGTTTCTCCAAGTTGGTCGGTAAGTTTAAAATCAAGAACCTTATGATAAACCGTGTCAACTTTATATTGTGCGTTCTCTACTGTAGAATCCAGGGTATAGGTGCCAATATAGGGTAGTAAACGAAGCGGTTTCTTACTCCTGGATACATCGAAAGCTACTATCAACACAATTAAAGCGCATGTAAGCAACATCATATTTACTATAGGGAGCTTACCGGGAGTAGACATACTTGTGAATTAGAGTACGCAAAGGTAGTCAATTAAGTTGTGGTGTCTTTATTCCGGAGAACGATGGTGAAAACCAACGAGAGGAGGATTACCAGCCCAACTCCAATTGGATTATACCAAAGGAAGGTAATCTTTTTTTCGAAGAAGAAATAGAGAATGATAATAATAGCTTCTGAAATAACAGCTGCAATAAAAACCGCATTTCCCCGCACAAATTTGAAGAAAAATGCCACTATGAAAACGCCGAGTATGGTACCATAAAAAAGCGAACCAAGTATATTAACTAACTGCACTAAATTATCAGACAAGTGGGCAAATATGGCAAAAGCTATCGTGATGCCACCCCAGAGCAGTGTTGAAATCTTAGTTGCTTGGACATAGTGCAACTCGCTTCCGTTTTTGTTCAAGGAACGCTTGTAATAATCAACAACCGTTGTTGATGCAAGCGAATTTATTTGTCCCGCTATGGAGGACATGGCCGCACAAAACATAACTGCAAGCAATAAGCCAACCAGTCCCTGGGGCAGATGGTTCAATATAAAAGAAAGGAAAACATAATCTGTGTCTTTAGTTTCAACTCCCGGTGTATTTTGTTGTATAATTCGCTTCACATCACCACGAATAGCGGTGTCCTGGCTTTCCAGTTCTTGAAGTGTATCCATAGAAGCAGCTTCCAATAGAGTGTTTTTAGTGTGCAGCAGGTTTAGTGCAGCACTTTCTCTTCTTGCTTCTATAAGGCTGTGCTGTTCTTCTTTCACTGCTAATTGCTGCCTTGCAGTGCCTGATAATCCTGCTGTTTCAAGTGCTTTATTATTGAAGAATACGGGAGAAGCATGGAAAAGGAAAAATATATACGTCATTACGCCAATAAAAAGAATGAAGAATTGCATAGGTATTTTCACTATTCCGTTAAAGAACAAGCCGAGCTTACTTTGTGTAACTGATTCCCCGCCCAGGTAGCGTGAAACCTGGCTTTGGTCAGTACCAAAGTAGGAGAGGGAGAGGAAAAAACCTCCCAATATTCCTGACCAAATATTATAGCGGTTATTGAGTGAGAATGTTTTATCTATTATTTTCATTTTACCCATTTTCCCTGCTAAGTAGGTAGCATCTTTAAGGGAAACTCCGTGGGGGAGGTATTTTATAAGCATAATGAGTGCCACGGCCATGCCCGAAAGTATAACTGCCATTTGTATGATTTGGGTTTGTCCCACCGCTTTTTCTCCTCCCACGTAGATATAGATAATGACAGCTATTCCCGTAAACAGGCAAAGCAGGCCCAGGTTCCAGCCCAGTATAGTGGAAAGAATAATGGCGGGTGCATAAAGGGTTAATCCCGAACCAAGGCCCCGGGAGATGAGGAAGAGAAATGCCACAAATTGGCGGGTGCGAAGATTGAAGCGCTGTTCCAGGTATTCATAAGCTGTATAAACATTTAGTTTGTAAAAAACAGGAATGAATACAACGGAAATAACAATCATTGCAAAAGGAAGCCCGAAGTATATTTGTATAAAGCCCATGCCTGACTCATAAGCTTGGCCGGGTGTGGAAATAAAAGTAATGGCACTTGCCTGTGTTGCCATTATGCTGAGGCAGATAGCCCACCACTTTTTCTCTCCACTGCTGCGCAGGTAGCTATGCATATCCTGCTGGCGGCGGGTTTTAATTGCCCCATAGGTGACTATGAATCCCAGTGTACCAAGTAGTATGATAAGGTCAAGCGGATGCATATAAAGCAAACATACAAAAAGGCGGAATAGAAATGAAAAACGCCACAGAATTATGGCGTTTTGTCAGTGTAGCGGGGGCTGGATTCGAACCAACGACTTTTGGGTTATGAGCCCAACGAGCTACCTCTGCTCTACCCCGCAATATTTTTAAGGGTTGCAAATATACACATTTTATAGGAACCAAGTTTGTATAAGAATTAATAAAGCACTGCTTAAGGGGATATTAATTTCCTTTATTAAAAAAGGGAGACAGTTTTTCAATTATATCCTGCGGAATAGGGCAGGGGCGACCATTAGAAGTCTTTACAAAAACATGTGAGGTCTTTGCCTGGGTAGTACTAATGTTTTGTTCGTTCAGGCACTCGTAGTGAAAGGTAATTCTTGTGCCGGTAGGAATTTCATTGACCGTAGTGCGGATGGTTAAAACATCATCAAAAAAAGCAGGCTTGAAGTATTTCACTTCATAGGAAAGCACAGGGAGCATAATACCTTGTTCTTCCATTACTTTATAACTTAATCCAAGGGATCTTAAGGCCTCCACTCTGCCCGATTCGAAGTAGGCGGCATAGTTGCCATAATAAACATATCCCATACGGTCGGTTTCGGCATAACGGACCCTTATTTTATTTTCGTAAACGTACATGGGTGCAAAAGTAACAAGTCATTTTTAATAACAAAGTGTAAAAAATAGCCCTTTTAAATAGGGCATTGGCATGGAATTTTCATATATTTGCGATATAAAAGGTAACAGATGTTTTCTCCGGTTGACATTCAAGAAGAGCTAATAAGGGCGCGGCAAAAGCATGAAGAAGTACACCAGGCGCTTATGCGTGAGGTGCAGTCTGCATTAAAGCAAGGAAAGCAAGCTGATGAATATGTGTTGAGCCGCTTAAGGTCGGCACCTAAACCCGGTAAATCAAATATTAATGTAGAATTACTGGAGAAAAATCGGATTTTTTCTGAAGATGATATTAAATCTATTTGTGTAAAATACAGGCTTAGGTTCCTGGACAGCAAATACTTTAAGATGGAGGAACTGCCTTATGATGCCGTTGTGGCAGTTAAAAACCTTGAAAAACATCTTGGAGAAGAAGTGAATCATTTGAAAATAATGGGTGCTGCTAAATTCTTTAAGCTGGAAGACATTCATAAAGATCCACTTTTATTTGCCCGGATTGATGAAACCAATTATTATCTCATTCATAAGTGGGGGAAAGACTTTGCCTGGTACAATAAAATAATTGCCTATCCGTTTAGGAGCATAATAACATTATTTATAAGCATGGCAGTAATAGGACTACCAATTGTATTTTTGCTTCCTCTTTTATTATTTCACACCTCGAAGGAGGTACAATATTATCAAATGTTGTATCTTGCCGCATTTACTATTTATTCTTTCTTCGTTATGGTGTTCGGCGGGTTCACTTTTTATAAAAAATTCAGTAAAGTATGTTGGAATAGTCCTTGTTTTAATTGACAGAATAATTACAATAGAAAAAATAGACCAATCTCAAATTACGTATGAAATACCTACACCGGATTTTGAAAGTTAAGAAAGGGACCCACATTAAGGTTCACTTTAGCGAACCTGCCAAAGTGTTATTGTTGGGAGATTATCATTACAGAAATTACAAGGAACATAAAACCTATGATTACCGTGGTGGAGAGCTAAATGATAGCCCCCATCAGTTTGTAATACCCAACGATGGTTTGTGGCATGTGGTAGTGGAGAGGGGTGGTTATTTTCACCCAAAGAATATCGTTGCTACAGTGGAAGTAGCGTAACCGATAAAGTTTGCTTATTTAATTTGTTGTTTTATTTTTCGTCTTCTAGTTTTGGCTGTGTAGCTAGAAGGAAATATTGTGCAAATTCCTTTTTTATATTTTCAATGGCCATGGAAGTAGGAAACTTTCCTATTTGAGACGTAATTTCCAGGATTTTTCCGGCCAAGTCAGTGGCAGGACTGTTGCCCTGAACCTTTGTTCCGGCCACGTTTACCAAGCGAATAGTTTCTTCGGTAGCTGTTTTTACCATAGACCAGGCAGGTAGAGAAATATAAATTTGCTGCGATAGATTATGTTCGTACTCGCTTCGCACAGTAGATACCAATTCGGCTTGGAAAGACCTTGCGGTGAAATCGGATTTTAAAACCCTGCGAACTAAATTTTCAGGCTGCGTGCGTTCCAAAAACAGGATAATTCTTTCATACGCCTGCAAACGCAAAGGCACCACAATTTCAAGCTGTGATTTGTCAATAGCTAATTTTTGCCTGGTTTCTTCGAAGTGGATATATTTTGAAATAGTAAGAAATGCAATTGCTCCTATGGCTATTGCAGGGAAAACGATTTCTATAATGATGATTAGATTATCCATAATGTGCGGCATTTATTGCGCCTAAAATACATTTTTTTGAGATACACTATAAACCATTTTGCATGAATGGTCTTATATTTGTTAACTACTCTGCTATAAAGAGCTAAGTTCGATAGGAAAATAATTCTGATGCAGTACCCAACGTTTTTCAGCATGGTATCGTTTTTATAATATAAATCTATTATTTTATTAGCAAGGCTGAAATATTAATAATTCAATGTTAGTAAGTTAGATAAGGACATATTGGCTTTATATTGCAGAATCTTATTATATTTGCAATTATCATTTTTTTGCCGAATAAATAAATACGATGATGAAAAAGAAAATTCTACTACTTTTAGCTGGTATTTTTGCGCTGGTAATCAATATTAAAGCACAAGGGGTGCCAAGTGTGTCGATATATAGTGACAAACATACTATTTGTCCGGGCGATTCTATTGACTTTAGAGATACAAGTTATAATATCCCCAGTAGCTGGACATGGTATTTCCCAGGTGGAGTTCCTTCTAAAGTAGTGGTAAATAAATATCCCGGAGGCCCTGTTCCGGTTTATTACTATAAAGCAGGTACCTACTATGTAACTTGTGTGGTTAAAAACCGGTATGGGCAAGATAGTGTTACCGAACAAAATTTTGTATTAGTTAATCCGGCTGCTTCTGCTGTTATTAATCCTCCGTATGGGGGAATTTGCGGTGCAGGCGATACGATTTATTTTAAAGCTACAGGAGCTAAAACAAATACCTATTTTTGGGCACCCGCACAATACCTGAGTTGTCAAGCTTGTCCGAACCCGAAAGCTACTCTTCCCCAGCCTCCGAAAAATCCCCTTCACGATACGGTATTTACTTGTATAGTAACAAATTCCTATGGATGTTCGACCACCTACTATGATACTGTTGTAAATAATACTATTACAGCGAAAATAACCGGACATGATTCTATTTGTTTAGGATATAAAGATACACTTACAGCTTCCGGGGCAGCAAACAATGTATTTTCAGGTACTACTTATGCATGGAGTAATGGTAAAACTACTTCTCAAATAATTGTTAGCCCCGCTGTAGCAACTACCTATACATGTGTTATTAATTCCGGTAATTGTAGTGCACAAGATACCCTTACGGTGTACCCCTTCCCTTTACCTGTTTATACAATTACAAGTCCCGACAGTCTTTGCTATCCCGGCACAGCCACTATAACGGTAGCACCGAGTCCTAAATCCAATAAAAGTAAATATGCATACTATTGGCAAGGTCCTTTTGGACAAGAAGATACCAATATTTTTGTAACTTCCCCCAGTACCACTACTACATATACCCTGATAGTGGGCAACCTTGGTTGTTTTGTTGATACGCTGGTTCCCCTGAAAATAAATACTCCTCCTAATATAGTGTTTAGCGGTGCAACCAATCTTTGCAAAAATGCCTCCACTATAATTGGGGCACATGTACAATATAGATTTGCTCAATATCATTGGAGTACAGGGGCAAGCACATCTTCAATTAACGTGGAACCAGCTACCAGCATAACTTACACATTGCAAGTGACAACGGGACAGTGTATTAAAGACACCAGCTTTACAATTATTGTAGATACCATGCCAATACCGAAGTTCAAAGGTGATACTTCCCTTTGCATAGGCGATACAGCCCGCATATTTGTTTCCGGGGGATATACCTACTTGTGGAACACCGGTTCTACCCAAGACAGTGTGACGGTAGATAGCATAACTTATGGCCAAACATTTTTTGTTACCGTTACTAAGGGAGCCTGCTCAAAAGACTCAGCTAAAATAATTCTTAAAGTCTACCCTCACCCTAAACCGGCCGTTTCTCCTATTGATACCACTTTTTGCCAGTATGATTCCTTACAGCTTATGGCAACAGGAGGAGATTACTATATATGGTCGCCTAAAAGCTCAGGCTTAAACCACTATATATTTTATGGAGATACAGACCGAAACAATGCCGCCCCAATGGTTGCTACTACGTATAGAGTAAAAGTGTGTACGTGGGGCTGTTGTAAGGATACATTTATAACGGAGAACTTATATCCCGGTGCTCCCGGAACAGTTTGTTGTAACACTACTGTGGGAGCCGGGACTCCTGTGCACCTTACAGCAACTCCAGGCAATGTTAATACTACTGTTGCTTTTTGGTCACCTTCTACAGGGTTAAGTTGTTCTACCTGCCCAAATCCAACCTCAACGGTATCTCAAACTACAACGTATACCGTAACATTTGTAAACGCCGGTTGTACAACAACAGATTCAGTCACGGTTGATATATTTAACTGTAATGTTTTTGTTCCGGACGTATTCTCTCCTAATGGAGATGGGATAAATGATGTGTTGTATGTAAGGAGCCTTTGTATAAAGAAAATGGATTTTAATGTTTTTGATAGATGGGGAAACAAGTTATTTGAAAGTAAGAGCCTGGATGATGGTTGGGATGGTACTTATAATGGCGTGAAAATGCCAATGGGAACCTATATATGGAACCTGACCGGCTTATTAGAAGATGGAACTAATATTTCAAAGACTGGTAATGTTACTATTGTGAGATAAGCAAAAAAATCCTGTTTTGTTTTCGATAATAAAAGAAAAAACACTATCATTGCAAACATAAAATTGAATCTCAAAATGAGGAAATTAAAATATTTTGGTTTGTTAGCTGTAGCATTTATTATTTGGATAGCCTGCGGTAAACAAACTCCTATTCAGGGACCCACAGGTCCGCAAGGGCCCGCCGGCGCACCGGGTGGAAATTTGGAGGTATATCCTTCCCAAATTTCAACAATGACTTCTTTGGATTTTACGGGAGCCGGTCCCTATTATTTTAACTCATTTGCATTCCCGAATTACAATCGAAAATTGAATTATGACGTGTATGCTGCTGTTTCAAAGAACCATGGTAAAACCTGGTATAAACTTCCTTTTTATAACATCTATCAACCCGGTGATGATTTGTTTGTTACGTATGGAGATGATACCCTCAATTTTGTTTATTATAACAATGCAGGTGCTCCGTCGGTAGAATTTCCTGACTCTACACTGACTTTTTATTACTATATTATACCACCCCAATAATGAAAGATATGATAATCAACAGAAACATGAAGGTAACAAGTTATATCGTGATTTTTGCAGTAGCTGCATTTATTTTAAGTTCTTGTACAAAGCAGGTTGCTGGCCCAACCGGGCTCACAGGCCCTGCAGGCCCACAGGGACCTTCCTCTTCTTATAATGTTATATTTGATAGTATTTCGACTACAAAGGGGTGGTCGCCTGATGGATCAGGACTGGGATATGCACATAAGTTTGCCAATTTAACACCTCTTGCTAATACGGGTACCGCCATAGTTGACGTTTTTTTTACAGCGGGTCCGGTTAATAGTAACCAAGCTCAGTATATTGATCTTCCTGTTGGCAATATCATTACAGCTGGCGATGCGCTTAACTATTCTTATTCACCCTATACGGTAACGATTGATTACTATGATAATGGAGCAGGCGCCCCTCCGTTCCCCACCGCATATACATATTATAAGATTGTGATTATTTCACAACCTTAGGAAACGAATTGAAAGTATAAAATAAAAATCCCTACATACTGTAGGGATTTTTTGTTTTGTGATTGTATTTGCTGTTGCGGTCTGGACGGGGCTCGAACCCGCGACCTCCTGCGTGACAGGCAGGCATTCTAACCAAGCTGAACTACCAGACCGTTTTTTGAAGAGGTGCAAAAATACACCATTTTCCTTTATACACAAGCAATTTAATTTTTTATAAGGAAACAGGTGTGTTATAAAGAATGTAGCGTTAAATCTTGCTAAGTGTACTCCTTTTATAAGTTGGAACTAAAAGAAAAATCCAATTATATTTGCAGGAAGCAGACTACATGGATTCTCTCCCAGGCAATATATTATCAGACAAAAAGAAAAAATGGTTCATTGCTGCATTTGTTTGCATTAATTTATTTTTATCGTGCTATTATTTAGATGTTTGGATTACACCTAATTCCACATCAAGGGCATTACCAGTAATTACCAAGTACGAGGACCATACTATATCCATAGATAAATACAAAGACTTTACAGGGGACAAAAGCCAGGTAAATGGGCACTATTATTCAGATAAAGCCCCTCTTTCAACCATGATGGTATACCCTTTTTATTATGTATATAAGTCATTGGGATTTAAAGATATAAGTGAAGATAAACTGAAAGAATACCCAATTTACATTTGGGAAACGGTAGGCTTAAAAGATGGTAGGACATTTTTACTTCCCAAAAGTTCTCCGGTCTTTATCATAGGTGATATAATTTGTGGGGCAGTTCCTTTCGTTATAATAGTTTTAATTACTTTTTTAACCGTTGTTAAGCAACGGCCTAAGTTTTCTCCAGTATGGCTTGCCGTACTCCCTTTTTATGGTTCTTTTCTATTTGCCTATGCAGGAACATTTACCGGACATTTGCTCGCAGGTTTTCTTCTTTTCCTGGGATACATCCTTTTAAAGGAAAAAAGATTGTTTCTTGCCTCCGGGATTGTTGCCGGCCTGGCATTTGCAACTGAATATCCTATTGGAATCATATTTCCTATTTGGGCTGTGCTCATTTATTTAAATGAGAAAGATATAAAAAAGGTTTTGCTGTTTATAGCAGGTGTTGCTCCGGGAGTATTATTTGCCATGTGGTACAATTATCATGTGACGGGCTCTGCTGTAACAACTTCGTATAGTTATGTTTCCAATGAACAATATAAAGGAGTATCCAATATCGGTTTTAGCTACCCCAAGCCGGAAGCTATATGGGGCTTACTCTTTACGCGATACAGGGGCATACTTATTTATGCTCCTTTACTTATTGTTATGGGATGGTATGTTATTAAGCAAAATGTAAAGAATATATCTAATGGTACAAAAACAAACTTTCTCATTTTGTTTATAAAAAATTATTTTTGGATAACATTCTTGTTTTATATTCTGCTTATATCGGCTAATGCCATATGGTGGGGCGGTTGGGCATTTGGCCCCCGCCACTTGATTCCTGTAACAATAATTGTATTGTATGAAGGCACCGTATATCTTTCGAAAATATCTTTCTCTAAATACTTTTTTTACTTACTCTCAATTCTTGGTGTGCTGGCTGTTTGGGTGGACAAGTCAACCAAAATATATATGCTGCCCGATAACCCGAACCAGTTTGCGTTGACAGACGTCATCATTCCCGATTTTTTGAAACATAAGTTCAACACTAATTTGTTGCCTGTTTTTGCATTTGATGCTCCGCCTTCGCTCTCCATTTATGTGTGGCCTGTTTTGTTTTTTGCAGGCTTATTTTTTCTGAGCCAATGGTACACCAAATTGTTTCCTGCCCCGATTAAAGCTGCAACTACGCAGCAAAAACAGGCGCCTAAAAAAGGTAAGAGGAAATGAAGCCGAATCCCTCTAAAAAAATAGTGAAGCAACCGGCTCAGAAAAAAAGCCCCTTGAAACTTGATTTGCCTGATGCCAAAAAATGGACTATTATAGTCGGATTGGTTGTTTTTACTTTTATATT
>Ga0206823_1075_pt2 | contig 26256 bp, 23 predicted proteins | sample Alteio_BWOrgCont_81_FD_152868 | JGI IMG/M metagenome (GOLD analysis project Ga0206823, IMG submission 152868) | Enriched cells from forest soil in Barre Woods Harvard Forest LTER site, Petersham, Massachusetts, United States -... | ecosystem: Environmental > Terrestrial > Soil > Temperate forest >...
TGTTCATAGGTTTTTAAAATTTGAATTGATGAGGGAACTGTTTTTAATGACTCCGTTAAAAAGTAACTCCAGGTCGATTCTTGTTTCTGCTCCGGCATTGTTTTTTACCATTCCGGATTTTTTTCCTGCTATTTCTTCGCTGTATAGTATTTCACTTTCAGGGTATGCGGACAGGTCGTGTTCGAAGGAAATTCTTTCTGTTATTTCAGATACATTTCTGTTGAATAGAATTTTGCCTTTTTCCAGGATCACAATGGTGTCTAAAAGGTTTTCAAGGTCGCGTACCTGATGGGTTGATATGATAAAGATTCTTTCTTCATCGATGCAGGAGGCAATGATTTTACGAAATTGACTTTTGGAAGGTATGTCGAGGCCGTTGCTTGGTTCATCCAGAATCATCACTTTGGCTTTGCTTGCCAAGCCAAATGATAAAATAAATTTTTTCTTCTGACCATAAGACAATTGTGAAAGTTTTCGTTCTGCTGGCAGCTCAAATTCATTGGTGAGTTTGTTTAACAATTCGAAATCAAATGCCGGATAAAAAACCGCATTTATCTTTGCGTAACGGGTCATGCTGATTTCAGGTAGTTCAAATTCTTCGGGGACGAGGTAAATGTCTTGCAGCATTTCAGGTATCCGATCCCTGGAGTCAAAACCCATTACGTTGCAGGTACCTGCATCGGGGTATAACATGCCGCAGATCTGTTTAAGCAGGGTTGATTTGCCGGCACCATTCCGCCCTAATAAGCCGTAAATGTTTCCGGGTTTGAGCGTGAGTTCAAGGTTGTCAAATAGCTTCCTCCCCTTCTGGTAGCTGAAAGTGAGGTTCTTTAATTCAATCATGTTTTAGTGTATTAGTATATTAGTACAGTGCAAATATAATACATTTTTTGGATTTGCAAATTTTTGGAGGATTTTTTTAAGAGTGGTTTGGGATTATTTATTTTGTCAACCCGACGATTTCAGCTTGATTCACGCTATGACCCAAACAGAAACAATAAGCAGTTTATTGTGCTGGCGATGTATACGCCGCTGTTTCAGTTGAGTAATATTATGGAGTGATGGGCATTTTTTAGAGATGAAATTAGTACTGAGAAAATGGATTGTGAACTTGTAGTTTGTAAACATTAAGCAATTTATCACAGAAAGCGAAAAACCAAGAAAGACCATTGGGTTCAAAGTCCATACAAAGAAGGGGGCAAAGAGAAAGTCGTAACCAGGTGACGCAAATTGCGGCACCTATAAAACCCTTATAAATATTGGGATTAAACGTGGACTTGATTTATGTGAAATAAATGAATTTCATTTTTAGAAGGATGACAATCAGAAAATTTTAATTTGAATTGTTGGGACTGATTTTGTAATTTGTACTAAACAAATACAAAAAATATGAAATCACTGTTATTATCCTTTTTGATTTTTACAATGGTAATGTCGGGTTCTGCCCAGATTGTTTCTGCGGGGTCGGGTAGCTGGAATAATGCTGCTACCTGGGTGGGAAATGTTGTTCCGGGTGATGGGGATTCTGTTTCGATTGCGGATGGGCATACGATTAGGGTGACTGACAACCGGATTATCGGGGGGTCAAATCATACGGTAGCCGTCCGTTTAAATAATTCGGGAAGTCTTGTGATTGATTCGGCTTGTACGCTGCGCGTCAGGGGAAATGTAACGTATCATGCGGGAAGTGCCAATACCAGTGATGTGATTACGGTTAATGCAGGGGCTACCTGGATGTGGGATGCGTCGAAAAGCGCATCCCCTAAGTATACACATTATAAATTTTATCCGGATGGAACGTTTGGTTACCGCGCTGTGGTTGCCAATGGTACTTTTTTAACTCCTGCCTATATAAAGTCGGATACTACGGGAGGAAATGGTTGTTTTGTGATGAACGGGCAGGCTTATGGAAATCCGTTTCACCTGAGCTACGCAAACATTTCCCATATTGGTACGGATAGTCTTTACTCGTTTCAGTTCTGGTACTATAGCCCTGGCAAGGGTATTCATCCTGTGGTTTACGATGTAAGGCATTCTACGTTTAATTCCTGCGGAGAAATTTATCAGACGTATTCCTCCGATTCTAACGGAACGTTCAGGCATGATTACAATACCCACCTGAACAGCCTTGGTGCGGATGTCATGAGCATTGACTATGTGGGTCAAACTGCTGGGACGGGTATCCGGGAAATTATCGGAAATGTAATGGACTCCACCCCTTTCTACTTTTATTCTGCACTCGGGGGATTTACCATCAGTCATAATTATTTTGGAGGGGATATTATCGCGGGATTGAATGATCATTGGGCTTCTTATGACAATAATTTCTCCAGGATAACCATTCCTGCCGGCGCTGAATTTGTCCCCTCGGGAAATTCAAGCAACTCTTATTTAATGATTGATATGGACCAGGGAAATCCGCATGTGGTATTCCCCACTCAATGGCCATCGTCCCATACGGGTTTGGTTTTTTCTCAATCAGGGTCGTCTCATGGGGATTCGGGAGAAATGTTTTTAGGCAGTTACCTGGTTACTCCGACTGAATACGATGTAAAAAACTGCATCTTTCTGGCGGATATGTATGGTTATTCTTCGGGTGAAATGACGAGTATGGGCGGCCCCCCCGATCCTCTGCCGGCTTTTGAACACAATACCTGGTTTGGTGGTCATGCCAATAACTTTCCCGGATTTGGTGCTTTTGATTATTCTGAAACGGGGAATGTTTATCCGGGACAAATTCATTCTTTGCGCAGCAATATTTTCTGGAATCCGCAACTGGCGGCTACTCCTGCACATTTTTTAAAGATGTATGAAATTGACAATGAACAGGGAACGGCGAATGACGGCGGATATGATCCGGGTGGCGGACCTACTTTAGATCCCGTTGGCAGCACACTGGATCCTACGAGTGGAATCTACACTCCGGATGTTTCTAAAGCGGATTACAATGCGGGCTGGGGATTTTCGGATTCGAGCAATGCGCCCAACCACGCTGCTTATCACAATCAGGGAAATGGTTATGTGGGCAACTGGTCTTCGACTCCTGGAAAACATGATGTGAATGCAGATCCGAAGTTTTATGACTGGCAAAGGGATGTGGTTCTTTTCGACAATGCATACTTACTGAATACGGCTCCTGCCTGGTCTTCCTCTGCGATTTATGCGGTCGGTGATATGGTGAGTGCTGCCAGCCCGGTGGCCTTCTGGGGAAAAACGGTCAACTTCAGGTATACCAATGGCGCTGGTTGTTCAAGTTCTAATCCGCGCCCGATGACAGGCAGTGAACCGACCGGAGATACGGTTAGCTGGCGTCATTGTTGGGAATTTGCTTCGCTGTACAGGCTGAGGGAAGGTGTGATGAATCAAAAAATGTATACAGATACTGCAATTGGTGCATCGAATGATGACATCCTTTTGACTTTGATCAAGTGGATCCGCAGGGGCTATACGCCTACCAACAATGCCTACCGGGGAACGGCACATGATGGAACGGATATTGGCGCGGTGCCAATGCGGGTCTCAACGACCAGTGTATTGAATCAGCAAACGGTTGTTGGGGACCTGTCTGTTTTTCCGAATCCAGGGAATGGCACGTTTAAATTGCAATTTTTAACAAAAGACATTGCGCTTCCTTATACGCTGGAGGTTTACAATGGGGTTGGACAAAAGGTTTTCTCTAAAATCTATGCAAGTGATGAAACAATTGTTAAGGTTGAGAATGCGAAGCCAGGAATTTATTTTGTGCGCGTGACTACTATGGATGGAAGGCTTTGTGTGACGAAGCTGGTAGTGGAATGATAAGCCGGTGGTGGAATAATTGAAGTGTAAGAAGGATCCTTTTATTTTAAAATAAGCATCTTTTGTGTCCGGGAAAATATTTCTGAGTGGATTACTGCATAATAAACTCCCGATGGATAGGCAGACGAGTTGAAAGGAATGGTGCTTATCCCTGTACTCAGAGTCTGGTTATTCAGGAGTGTTCCCATTAATTTTCCGGCGGCATCAAAGACCTGAACGGTGGCTTTGATGGGTGCATTCAGGTTGACCTGGATGGTGGTTGAACTGGTAAAGGGATTGGGAAAAACAGAGAGGCTGGCTTGCTGAATTTTTGATTCAGCAATTCCTTGCAGGTCTTTTATGCTTTTAATGTAAGAAGTGAAAATGCCTTTTCCGTGTGTGGCCACTGCCACGTATCCATCGGTGCTTCTATAATCAATCATTTCGCACACTCCGCTTCCAATACTGGTGCTTCCCTGCTGCACCCAAACCGTGCGGGCACCCATCAGGGTATCGGTGGCATATAGCCCTGTGCTGGTGGCTACCATATAGACTGTGCCGTCACTCACCGGAATGATGGAAGCCCACCGGCAGGAAGGGCCGTCTCCTAATCCATGGGCCGTATCCTGCTCCAGGTTTCCTGCGCATTTACCAAAGGTGTTGCCTCCGTCATTGCTCACGTACATGCTGTAAATACTGTAATTACTGAACACGACAATGATATTATTCGCATTGAGCGGATTCACCGCAATGCAGCTGACATATCCTCCGGGCGCTCTCACGGCTCTCAAACCGGCATAAAGAGAAACAGGGGCACTGAGTCCGGAATACATCTGGGCGCTATCCAGTCTGTAAACACTTCCGCCGGAAGTACCGTAGTACAAGCGGTTGGCCGGATTTGCCCTGGAAACAGCCAGGGCAGAATTCACGATGCCGGCGGAGGATGAATCCGGAAATTTATACCAATTGGTACTGACCGAGTCGTATTTGTTCAGAAGAGGAATCTGCGAAAGGTCACTGTTCCTCCAGATAAAATTGCCGGCAGTCAGGTACATGATGTTGTTATTGTTCGGATCCAGCGCAAAGGGAGCAACAAAGCTACCACCCTTGGCTCCGATCGGATCAATCCTGTTTAAATTGACGATGTTTCCTTTCGAATCAAGGGCTTCCTTGTATACGGTGCCGCCCGAGTTAGCAAAATAATACATGGTTTTGTTGTCTGCGATGGCGCAGTAGGTACCGTCTCCTCCGCAGGGAAAGGTCCAGGAGGCTGAAGGATTTGCCGAATTGGTGAAACGGCATCCGTTGTCCTGCAGACCGCCAATGACTTCGTTGTCTGAAGAACCAGCATGATCCATGGCCACGGTATAAAATAAAGAATTGACGTACCCGCTGTCCAGGGAAATCCATTTAACTGTTGTGGCAGTGTCGTTCAGGGTCTTATACACTCCTCCGTCGCTTCCATTGTACATGACCAGGCTGTTGGAGTGGGCAAAGGTCAGCACATGATGATCGGGATGGTTGTTGGGATAGAGGTAATTTCCAGGATACCCATTGTTTACACTGTAAGGAGTGACTCCCGGACTGTAACCGCCGATCTGCTGAATATGGGTATTTGTTTTAAAGCCGTCGGATGACCTGAAAATATTTTTGCCGCCAATGAAAACGACGTTCGTATCGGTTGGCAGGACACTGACAACGATGTCATAAGAACTCTGACTATTGAAATTGCCGGTGATTGTTTTGCTTCCGGTAGGAATATTGGTCGATAAGTTGGTCCAGGTTCCGCCGCTGCCGGAACCGTTTCCGGATACGTACTGGTATTTCCACAGACTGTTCCAGTCAACCCCTCCCCCGTAATGAAAATACGAACTGTCTGGGGTACCATACCCAGGATTCATTGGTTTAGCGGGTGGTGTATTTGCCAAAAAATACACTTGTGTTTCATCGGAAGGGGCGAAGGCAATCACGATCCGTTTGTAGTTTGCAGGAAATGTGGGAGGAGTAATATTGGTGAAGGTCATCCCGTCTGTAGAGCGCCATATGCCAGCGCCCGTAGTCTTTCCCGAGACAGTAGGATCATTGCTCAATGTAGCATAAATGACTCCCTTGGGTGTTATCACGATATCCGTATATTTTGTGACTGCATTTCCGGGAATTCCCAGTATGGAGTCCCAGGTGGTTCCGCCATTTAAACTCTTATAGATGCAACCAACGGCAGCGCAGTAAACTTCGTCGTTTTGTGCATTAACAGGGTTGACGGCAAGATTCCAGGTGCCATCAAATCCGTGTATTGCCAGAAGCGGATTATAGGCGGTCGACGGGAGTGAAGACCATGTTTTCCCGCTGTCAAGCGATTTATAGACACCGTTTCCCAGGTAACTGGCATTGCCACCGCTGGCTGATGAACCAAAGGCTTCACCGGTACCGAGATACCAGATATTCGATTTATTTTTCCGGGGGTCCTGGGTGATACAGGAAGATCCAAAGGGTTCCATGACCGGATCTGAAACAGGGTTCCAGTTTTGTCCACCATTGGCGGAACGGTACAAGGTGCCTGAAACGGCACCTGCGATGATCACCTTGTCATTGTTAACGTCAATGGCCAGGGTCCTTGTTCTGCCACCGACGTTCCAGGGTCCCACCTGTGTCCAGGTGGAAATTCCGGACAACCTTGTGTCATTGCCCCATTTGTCAACATCCCTGGGAAGTCCCATGGCAAAATTCTGCTCTCTTTGCTGAATATGAGCTGGTATTTTTCCTGTCTCCGGGTCACAGAGTCGCGTATTTTCCCACTCCCAGTATCCATCGTCGTCATAGCCTCCGAATCTGTTAGGAGCGGAAGAAGCCGTGACTTGAACTTTTGCTTTCTGCGGGGAGAACCCGGAACGGTATTTGATAATTACAAAGCCCAGGAATAAAACCAGGATAATTAACAGTATTATTTTATTCATTCTCGTAAAATAATGCAATTAGCAGTTTATACAGAGCTCATTTATTAAGTGGTAGGATTTAATTATTAAACGGTCGTAATTAAAGGTAAGGTGGATAATGCTATTTTTGCTAATTACCATCCGTCATCTTCTTGTAAACATTAATTTTGTCATGTATAACTCCTAAAGGGTTGAAAAAATTAACATTTGTTTTTATTTCCCTTGCAGTCTTTGGATTAACTGATTCATTTTCACAAATCCCGACTGGAAAGTCAGTCCCCGTTGGTATAACTAAATGGACCATAAATAATCCAGGGCAAACGGATGTATTTGTTCAAAATCATGGACAATATGATTATTTGCTAAAAGATTTTGATATTTCGCTTAAACCATCCGCTGAAAAAGTGCAGTATGTTTTAAATGGTAATGAAATGATTTTTTTTACATCGCAGGGTTATATCTGGAAATTAGATGAGATTGTTTCAGATAAATCCGGAGAAAGTGACGCAGTAGCAGAAAAGGAAATTGAAAGTAATTCAACAAAGAGTTATTTTGTAAATATAGATTGGGAGGGGGCAAACCCCAATGCCCCATTGATTGCGGAAGATGAGGCTAATGGCTATTATACTTATGCTACTGAGGGTTACAGGGAACTAAAAGCGAAGGGGTTCAAAAGGCTTATTTACAAAAATTTGTATCCGGGAATCGATATAGTATACGTTATCCCCAAAGAGAGCGATGCTCCTATCGGGGGTCGGGTTGGAAAGCTGCGTACCGGAGGGATTAAATACACCATTATTGTTCATCCGGGCGCTGATGTGAAAAGAATTAAAATGCACTATGCAGGGGATTTTGAAAAAATTGCCTTAAACAGTGATGGGAATATTGTGGTTAAGACTATTGCGGGAGAGTTGATTGATCATGCTCCGGAAAGTTTCTATGCGGATACTAAAACTCAGGTTGAGAGTAGGTTCAGAATCGAAAGGGAAAATTGTATTGGATTTACTTTGCCTGAGGATTATGATAAGTCGAAAGTGGTGATCATTGATCCATGGCAGATTGTTCCAACTATATATGGTGGAACAGGGGTTTATGATGCAGGATATGACAACAGTGGCAATGTTTACATCGAGTTTGCCGCGACGAACAGTTATCCTCAAATAAGTAAATACGATCCTTCCGGTAATTTTTTATGGACCCTTAATATGTTTCCTATTAGTAACTATTATTCAAGATTTTGTGTAACTCCTTCGGGTAGTATATTCCTGGCTTCAGGAGCTTTTGGAGGATCAGGTGGTAAATTGGATAAGGTAAGCAACTCCGGAACGCTTGTTGATTCTGTCAGGTGGCCTGCTGTGTTCGACTATGAGGGGTGGGTAGTTAATTATAATTTATGCTTGAATACATTTTTAATTGGCGGTGGCGGCGGGACTGATTCAACATACTTGCGCATGGGTGTGGATACCTCATTAAAAGGAACCTTTACAGGTTATGGTTTTATTGGGGGAAAAAGTAATGATATGACCACCATGCGAATAGATAATAACGGGGATATGTATTCTTATTTTGCATGCGGAAAATATCCCAATTCAATCATCAAATTCCCAGCCCCCTATTCAACTTTTGCATATACCCAGGCACGTACAGGTTGTATTTTTGGTGAACGTACAGGAATTCCGGTGACCGGAGGTCGTACCACCAACCGTTTGAATGTTATGGAAATCAATGCGAATTATTTATTTTTCTTTGATGGGCAAAACTTAGAAGCCAGAAGCAAAGCCACAGGAAACCTTTTGGCCAGTATCGTTGTTTCCGCTTCATACACTTGCGGTGGAAAAAATTATACTGCCTTTTATCAAAATGAAGGTATCGCAGCGGACGATTGCAATAATGTGTATGTAGGGGGGCAGGGGCTGGTGCATGTATTTAATTTTAATGGAACTGCTTTTACCACGCTTGCCTCTTCCCTTGTACCGGGTAACGTTTATGATATTTCCCTGGATCAATCCAGGGGCCTATTGTATGTAGCTGGATTAAATTTTGTAAGTACCATGGCCGCTTTACCTTGCGGGAATGGAATCACTATTACCCCAAGTATAATCCAGCCTCCTTGCAGGGGCCTCACTGGTTCAGCTACCGTTTATGTTACAGGAGGTCAGTCTCCTTACTCTTTCCTTTGGAGCAATGCTGTAACCACAAATAATATTACTGCTATTCCTGGAACCTATACGGTTACCATAACGGATGCTTCCTGCAATAAGCAGCAAACAGATACAGCAATCGTTACTATCAACAAGGGTGTAGGACCAACAGTAAGTGTAAACAAAATAGCAAATGTCTGTCCTGGTAAAATTTCGGATGGGGAAATCACGATTCATTCAACGGGTACCGGGGATACCTACTCCTGGAGCAATGGTGTTACAAGCATGAAGGATTCTGGTCTATCCGTTGGTGCCTATACGGTTACAGTGACAGACGGAAGCGGCTGTACATTTATGACTTCTGCTACCATTATACAGATTCAGGCACTAAATGTTGAGGCAGGAACAAGCCAGACTATTGACAAAGGACAAAGTGTTCAGCTTTTTGTAAATGGCGGGGTGACTTTCCAATGGACACCATCGGGTTCGATAAATGATGCAAGCAGCAACCGACCGGTAGCCACACCAGGGGTTACTACCACTTACATAGTAACAGCAAAAGACACTAATAATTGTTCTGCCACCGATAGTGTCCTGATAACTGTCATTGATTGCGATCCAAAACTGATATTTGTTCCCAATGCCTTTTCACCCAATGGAGACGGAAATAATGATGTTTTTTTTGTTCACGCTCCGGATTGCCTTACAGAAATAAAATTAGCTGTATACGATCGTTGGGGAGAATTGGTATTTGAAACAACCAACCCGGAAACTGGCTGGAATGGCGAAATTCATGGCAAGATGGGGAATGCAGGCGTATTTACCTATTATCTAACGGGGGAATTGAACAATGGGCTGAGTTTTAGTAAAATGGGAAGTATAACGTTGTTGCGATAAATATTCAATTTGCAAATATGTAAATGATGGGACATGAATCTCGCAATCTTAATGTAAACCTATCTGTTTTGGGCAATTCTATAATGGCTATAATCCTGCGCATTAGAGCCACTTAATGGTTAGTATAGCAGCCATTATAAATTGGCGCAAAACAGGCCCGATTCCCGGGCAGAATATTCACCGATCGTAGTTATTGCAGTTCATAGCGGGGCAAGCCTCACGAATAAATAGGGTTCCTCTCATTAAATTCTCCTGATCCGGTAATGATTTCACCTTCAGGTAGTGTTCTGAAATAAATTTATCCCATTTCTGTTGCAATTCTTTCCTTTTCATTGGATATGATTTGGAATAATCCAAAATAAACCTGGTTTGGTATTTTTTGAGGTCATCCAGCATATTTTGAAATTCTGTTCCGGCTGCATCCCAATCAAGGTAGTTATCCCACATCGTGGTATAAATCCACCGGGTTGGTGCTGTTGTATGGGTTTCTACATTCATACCCAGCATTTTTGTCATCCGAAAAACATAGATCTGGCCTGGTTTATTCGCGGCTTCTGCCAGCAACTTATATGGTATCTCGTCGTAGTAGGCGTTCCCGGAATATATATTTTTTAATTGGATCCATTTCCCTGGTTCGGAAAATATGACCATTGTAAAAATCAAAATCAATCCGGAGGTAAACTGAATGTATTTTTTCAACCTGTTGTGTCTTGGTGTCATTTGGTCAGCCTGTCCCGGAACCATTTGGTCAGCTTGTCCCACAGTCATTTGGGCAGATAACAGGGGAAGCAGGCAGAAATAGGGAATAAATCCCAAAAAATAGTGCGAATAATTTCTACCTGATAAAGCAATGCTGTATGCTTCCATTCCCATAGAGAAAATACAAACAAGGAGAACAATGCTGTTCCTGATCTTCGTACCGGACTGAATGAAAGTGATTCCGGCAAGAACAATAAATAGGATCGCGGGAATCACAAACCCTAAGCGATACAGAATATGAACTACTTCTGTAATCCTGCCTTTAAAAGTATATTCCGAATGGATGTAAAAACGGGTATTAAACTCAAAGGCTGATTTCCAAAAATCAAATAAGGCGTGATTGAAATAAAAATAGAAAACGAAAATCAAGGTGACCGAACAAAATCCGGCCAGCAGCTTCAAGGTATTGCTGATAAAAATCCTGGCATGAAATTCAGTTTCGGAAAACAAATCGTAAATCAAAAAAGGTATGACGGCCAGCAATTCATTCTGCTGGGTAAAAAATATTAATCCGGAAATGATTCCAAGAAGAATTTTTTTTTCTCCTTTTGCAAATAAGATCCTATTAAGAAGGAGAAAAACAAGGTAGCAGGTGATTTCCCTCGTTAGTCCTCCTCCGTCAATAATGGGTGAATAACGGATCAGCAGTATGAAAAGGATTAGGGTCAGCAAAGCTGGGAAAAGATTATTTTTTTTTATGATCCGGTATATGAACAATGAACAAATGCTTAGTGCACTGGCATTGAAGAACCATAATCCCCAGGGACCCATAAAATCTGTTAAAGCACATATGAAATAGATCAGGGGAGGTTTGTGGTCAAAAATATCTTTGTATGGAATTTTTCCTTCCCGCATCGCCATTCCTATGTACCTGAATACTTCCCGGTCCGTTTCAGGGGCCTGCAACCAAGGGCTCAAAAAAAGACTTTCAAGGAAAACCAACAAAACAATAAAAACGGATGGTCCTAAATTCCGGGGTATCTTCATAACGTTTGTTCGGGAATATTCAAATGCAAACGATTAATAACTTCCACACCTTGCATAAAAGAATGATCCTGGTTGCTCACTTCGTATTTCCATGCACCAAAACGACCCCTGGAATAGATGTTCATTTTCTCAAAATGCGGAATCAGGATCTTTAAAATTTCATCCCTGTCAATGGAAGGTGTGGGATATCCGTATTTTAGTTTATTGGTAAAAACGGAATAAACATCTTCCCGAGATTTTATTAATTTATCTTCTATCAGGGCATTGATTGTTTCAGCAGTAATGCTTGAGGAATTTACAGGTTTATCCGCAGTTTCACTTGTTTCAGTCAGAAGTGACCAGTAAAGATCAGCATTGGGAACGTTGTTCGGGCTGTAATTCGAAAAAACCGTAATCCGGTAGTAAGGACTGTTGTCCTCCGGAAAATAAATCCAACTTTTGCCTGAGAGGTGCCCCGGAACTTTTCCTTTAAGTCCTATTCCGACAATGTGAGTTGAACTGTATTTTAATTTTTTACTTAGCGTACTGATTTCTTCCGATGAGTTATTCATCATGCCAACAAGTTCATCTAAGGGAATTGTTGAAATTATCTTTTCAAATTCTATTTCTTTTCCTGAACGCAGTATTACTTTTTTCTGATCTCCCAGGATTTGTAAAACCTGTTCATCCAATATTAAATGACTGGAAAGAGAAGCCTTGTCTACCAAGGAATCCCATATGAAACCGGTGCCTCCTTTTTTCGGAAAACGGAATGCTGCGTTTGGGCCCCAGGTATCCCTTGTCTTGTGAAAAAAAAAGGACCTACTAATTTTTTTCAGATCCGGAGTGGCCACTCGCTCTTCTATCCAATCCGATGCCAGTTGAGAGGGATCATAGCCCCACACTTTATAATTATAAGGGAGCATAAATTCATTTGCAAGACCTTTGCCAAAGGTATCCAATGTCCATTGCTTAAAATTTCTTCTCGATTTTTTTTCACCTGCTGCGGGGTTCGATGTGCTATTTTTTCGCCGCATTAAACCGTTCCAGCATTCGAGGACTTTTATTAAAGGCAAACGGTGGATGTTGTTCTGAAAAGGATAAGGTATGTACCGGTCGTATTTATAGATCCAGGAGGAACGTACGTGTTTTATCCAATCCTTTTCATCCAATATAGAATTCATCACCTGATCAAAATATTTATAGTGGGAGAACTGAACATGTCCTCCAAAATCCCAGGTAAATCCCTTTTCATCCGTAACACTTCCCGAGAGCCCTCCTACCCCGCTCTCTTTTTCAAGGATCAGGAAGCTGTTTTCGCCTAGTTCTTTCAGGCGGTAAGCAGCTCCCAGACCCGTTGGGCCCGCACCAATGATAAGGTATTTAAATTTGTTGCTCATTTCTTTAACCTGAACCTGAGTAATTCCATAAAATTCTGAATGCAAATCAAAACAAGATTCGCATTCGACAGTGAGGATTTGCCTAATTTTCTTTTTTTATGGTCCACGGGTACTCCTAAAATATTGATTTCCCTTTTTTTAGCCAGAATGCATAAAAATATATTCGGAGCAAAAATATTGACCGGTAAGTCTCTCAGCAGCCCCTCCAACACTTCTGTTTTGATCAGCCTGAAAGGTGCGTTGCTGTCTTTCAGGCGAAAACCCCACAACAAGCGAAGGACTGAATAATTCAAAAAGCTTAGAACATTGCGTATTATTCCATCTTGTCTGTTTGCCCTTAAACCAAGCAGGAAGAAGGAGTCTGTGCGCCGTTCCCATAGTTTTACAAACTCGGCAGCGAAAATCTGATTATCTGCGTCGGTTTGAAAAGTCCAGCTGTACCCTAATTGAATGGCCTGCCGGTAACCGGCTAAAATGGCCTGTCCGTGTCCCGCATTCTTCTGTGCCAAGGAAAGAACCTGCTGCGGAAAGCGCTTTTCAAATTCAGCAATAATGGCTGGTGAATGATCTGTAGATCCGTCATCGACTACAATCAGTTTAAAATTATTTCCAACTGTCTTTGTTAATTCTGCTATCCAGGAAGTTAAAACCTCATTAAGGTTCGGTGCTTCATTGAATACAGGTATGACGATGGAGACGATGTCTTAAATTAATAAATAAAAGTCAAAACCGATTCCTATGTTTTTAATTTGGTCCTGAAAATGGATGATAAAAATTTAAAAAGCTCGGGATGTCTATTTTGAAATTTCTCCGGGTTGTCAAAAAAATACTCGCTTACAACTGCCAAAAATTCAGCATTGCTGGTAAGTGCATAGGGGTCAATATCTGAATTCCTCTTTTGTATTTTTTTCATTTCATTTTTTATTTCATGCAGCCAGGGGCCTACAAATTTATGTTCGAGCAATACTTCCGGAATTCCATCTATTGCTCCATCTTCTTTATCCAACAAATGAACAAATTCATGAATGCCCACATTGCCTTTATGGGGTAATCCATCGAAGTCGGTTATCAGGTCAGGCTTTGATAAAATTACCGTGCCTTCCATAAAGCGGTTGCCTACCATGCCTGATATGAATTCTTTGTGACCGCTGAATCGCTGCGTTTGAAAATGTTCATCAAAACTATTGGGATAAATCAGAATGGAATGGACGTGGGGGTAGGTGTATTCCGGAAAGGCAAAAGTCGGAATGATTGCACTGGAAGCGACAAACAGCCTGATCGTATCGTCTATTTCAGTATCAATCCCATCTATTTTTTTTGTGAGTAAAAATAAACAGATCCGCTTTTCAAAAAGAATTCGGTCCGGGTTGTCTAAACGGTTATAGAATAGTACAAACCTCTTCAGCGTCTCCCTCCATGCTTCCGGAAAAGGCTCATTCAACTTTAGTTGAATGAGCCTTTTCTTTTTACTTCCTGTTATTATCCTGTACAGAATTACAGTCGCAAGCACAGCGACAAGCAAAATAGCTATGCTTGTATCCATCAGATTATTTAAGCAAGGTGAACAGCTGATCCTTCAGATGAACCCGTTTCATTCGCAGAACACTGATGACCTGATCTGCAGTCGCTTCAGCACCTGTTTCAATGCGGTGAATATTTTTATTCACTTCATCGTATTCATCGAACAATTTTTTGAAATGATGGTTGTTCAATTTCATTTCGTGGATCTTTTCTTTGTGTTCAGGGAACTCGTGCAATAAATCATGGTTTTCCATTGTATTTTTCTTATTTTTTCATAAAATTAATTATTTATCACAAGGTTTCATTATTGATCCTGCGCATTTAAAAAGCAATGGCAGCTTCCAACATCCAGCCATCAAACTGACCGCCTGAAAGGATATTGGTTGGAGCATAATTCAAATACACCTGATTCACATATTCTGCTTTCAGCATCAGGTTTTTTGTAATGAACCAGCCGGCAGATCCGGCTTCCCGCTGTATGGTTATGTCCTGTGCAATGCCCTGCATGGCCGCCGTAACCGTATTGTACCGGAAACCAATCCAGAAATTTTGTTTTTCCCTTGGAAACCTGTAGATCAAATCGGCTGCAAATTGGCTTGCCTGACGCGAAGTCTTCTCGGTAATTGTCCTGCCGGAAGCTACTTCATAGGTACCAAAGAACTCCAAGCCTTTGTATTTCACAAAGAGATTGCCCATCGTGGTCATCACCTCTTCGCTGAAACCAGGATTGTACCTACCGGAAAACGGGTTGTAATCGTTGGCGTCATTAAGTGTTGTATTGCTTGCCACCGTGGCATTGGACATCACATTGAAATAATGTGATCCGGTACGGTCTCCTCCGAATAAAGTACTGCTGTTAGCACTTGCATCTGAATAGAAAGAGCCGCTTACTCTGACACGAAAATCTTTATTTAATTGCTTGTCGTATCCTATCTTACCATGAAAAGCGGGTGCGTAACGATTTGTTTTTCCTGTTGCTGAATCTATTTTACTTGGTGCTAATACGGTAGGGTCCAGTTCTCCGTTCGTCACTCCAACCATCGCAAACAAACCGGATGTGCAGTGGTAGTAAATTTCTCCTCCTATTTCTGTGGCAAATTCATCCATTATGTAATTTTCCATGAATGGATTATAAATCGCGTTTCCACCGTCTGATCTTCTGAAATGCTGATCTCCATAATCCACATCGTATTGACCGATCTTAATGGTGATGTTTTTCATCAGTTTATCAACAAATTGGTTGTGAAGGAATGTCAATTTGTCAAATTGAACATAGCCTCCTTTTACCCAGGTGTCTTCATGGTGCCTGGTGGCCAAATAGGCTGTCAGATTTACTCTTATGCCATCGGCTAATTGTGCATCAATGTTCAGGTTTGCCATCGCCAGGTCAAAACCATTGGTAAGCTGCTCCAGGCTATTGACATTCCCGATGATTCCTGATTTCGACATGACCGGCACTGCTGTGTTCTGATCTCTCAGCGCCTGAAAATCCTGTTCAAAGTTTCCTCCGACTTTTACTTTCATTTTCGTGAAGGGAGTGCTGTCATTTTTGGTCGTTTCAAAGACATTGACTCCATGACTGTCGTTGGGCCTGAAATATTGCATTTCCTGCTGGGCTGATCCTGAAAGAAAACCTGCTGTCATTATTGACATCAACCAAAACGGTTTGTTCCATTGTTGCCTTTTCAATTTTTTCATAGATTTTTTTTAAGGTTAACTGTTATTTATTGTATTGTTTATTGAAATCAGATTTACTTTAAAATTGATTGTTATTTCATCTCCTGTTTTCAATGTCCCGAAGAGGGCGGTAGGTGGGTCAATGCTATAATCACTCATTTTGATTGTCTGCAAACCTTCTATGGCCAATATCCCATTTTCCCTGACACTGATTTTAACATTAACATCTACGGATTTTGTGACACCGGCAATGGTCAGATTTCCTTTCGCCGCAACTTTCCATTCTTTGGATCCTGCCGGAGTTGACTTTACAGGAATAGTCAGTTTAAAAAAGACTTCAGGATTCTGATCCGCCTTGAGTGCTTTGTAGGTATTACTATTCATAATGGATCCCATGTCACTTTTAATGGAAAGTACGTTCATTTTGATGTTTACTGCAGCTATGTCAAAACTTCCGTCGTCGTTCCAGTTCACTACTGCATCTCCTAAAACTATTTCTACGCTTTCATCCCAGCTGTGAAGGTTCGATGTACCATGAATACTGACCGAATAGTCCTTGGACAGATTGTATTTTCTCCTTTCAATAACAGTTGCACTTATAAAAGTGGCTGCAAGAAGCATTGCAAAAATAATTTTGATCTTCATTTTCATTTATTGTTATTTCTACGGATTCATTTTTTCAAATACAAGGCCGGTCACTATTCCCTGTCCCAAGGCAAGTAATAACCAGGTTGCAACCATCCCAAGAGAAACATTTATGGCACTGTAAATAAGCCACATCATGGGAAATGCAGCGACTAAAACATAGATTATTCCGAATTCAATACCCCGACTGATAAAAGATCCGGTTAAAATTCCCTTAAACCTGGACCAAAACCAGGACAAAGCCATACTGATCACAAAGGGATGGAAATAAAAAAGCATTACCCGGTCAGATTGAGAATTAAAAGTGGGATCAAAATACTGTATCGCCAGGTCAGGAAAAAACCAAATGGTCATGTATAAACCTAGCACGCTTAAAATCAGCAATGCAATACCTGCAACCAAACCGGATAAAATTATCTTCTTTAAAACCATGGTGCAATTTTAGAAATTTTGAGTTTATTAATTTATGAGAGAAAACAGGTAAACGTATGATCTAAATCAGATGACCAGTATCACCTTCAGTCCTGATGCGGATCATCCCAGGAATTTAAGAGATGAGATATATTTGAAGAGGATTCGTTCAGATTAATCATATTGTAATTAAAAATTTTATAAAATATGAAATCAACTCTTTTTACGGGGCTCACTTTTTTACTGCTGGCATGCAATACCAGCAATGAAAACAAAAATGTTAACGGGGGTGAAAAAAAACCAGCCGGTCCGGGAGATCTGAATCAGAGTGCGAATCAAACGTGCTTAAATCAGGTAAGAGAAAAGGATTCTATTATTAACAGTCTTTTTCAAGCCTTTAATGAAATTCAGGAGAACCTGAATGTTATTAAATCCAAAGAAAAGATCGTTTCTCTGAATGTGAAAGATCCTGAACTTACGCAATCGTCAAAAGATCGGATTAAAAGTGATATTGAACTCATCTATGGTTTGTTAAACAAGAACAGGTACGTTCTGACCAGGATGAATGAAAAACTAAAAGACTCAACATTGAGAATCACGCAACTGGAGAAATTTATCATGAATCTCCGGTCACAAATGGATGAGCGGGAAAATGAAGTCGGTTCCTTGAAAAAACAAGTAGGTACATTAAAAATTGAATTGGATTACCTGAATATCAGTGCCACAAAGACACAAAAGGAATCTGATTCACTATCCGCGGTGTTAAATAAAGCCTATTTCGCCATCGGAACAAATGAAATGCTTAAAAAGGAAGGATTGATCATTGAAAAAGGAGGGATCATTGGGATTGGAAAGGTAACTGAAATGGATCCGAATCTTAAAAAAGATCTTTTTAATTCCGTCAATATGTATGAAACTCCGGAAATCTCGATTGCCGCTAAAAAGGTAAAATTAATTGGCATTCATCCCTCCGATTCTTACCGGCTGGAAGATACCAAACTGGGTGTAAAAAAACTTTTTATTTCCGATCCTGCCTCTTTCTGGAATACTTCCAAATACCTGATCATCGAAGTTTCAAATGACAAACCAAGTTCCCATGATCCCAAAGAAGGGCTTTCAGGATCTACCGAAACAACGTATAAGTGATTTTCAGGAGTTTTTCTTCCATTTAATTGTGCAGCCTATCGCTTTGGTCTCCGTGACTGTTACGGGTTTGTTTGCCAAGAGGTTATCAATGGCATCTTCCACATAATGTTTGGTAGCTGCTGCTGCATCCTGGGCATTGTCATCAATTGTACCCATGTATTTTACAATTAAAGCTCCGCCCTCCTTTGAGAGCACATATAAATGAGGTGTGTTCGTCGCGCCGAAAGACCTGGCAGTATTTTGTGTTTCGTCAAAAAGGTAAGGAAAGGAATAATTCTTCTCTTTGGACCGTTTGATCATATTATCAAAGGAATCTTCGGGTGAAAGAACAGGATCATTGGAATTGATCGCTATTACGGGGTATCCTTTGGAATTGTATTTTTTATCCAATGCCATGATGCGTGCTTCGTACATTTTGGCAAAGGGGCAATGGTTGCAGGTAAAGGTGACAATATATCCTTTGGCCGATTTGTAATCATTCAAAGAAACCATCTTCCCGTCAACGTTCTTTAATTTAAAGTCTGCAGCTTTATCCCCCACTTTGTATCCCTCGGTAAGTAAAACAAAACTGTTCAAAAGGAAGGTGGCAATCAGAATCAGTGCGCCGGTCATTAGTTTTTGCTTTTTCATGTTTTTTGTTTTTTATTGTTTATTATTCTGTTTTAATCTTTTATTAATTTTGACTTTTGCCTTCTTCCCTTTTGACTTCTTCCCTTTTGACTTCTTCCCTTTTGACTAATCGCTAATGACTATTCCCTAATTAGCGATGTTATTATCTTCACAAGCTCTTCGTATGTAAGTTCGTTGGGGTAAAGTGTTCTGATCCTCTTTGCATTATTCAGGATAAGTGTTGTGGGTAATGCTCCTGACCAGGCTGGATCAATTTTGTCGATCCAGGAATTATAATCCGTCTCATCGAGTAAATATACATCATTTTTAACTTTATTCTTGTTCAAGAATGGGGTCAGGGTTGAAGTATGGTTTTTCTTAAAATCAAGGCTTATAAAAAAAAATTTGATTTTTTTATCACTGAATTTTATTGCGGCTTTCTGAAAATCGGGAAATTCTTTTACGCAAGGGGCACACCAAGTGGCCCAAAAATTAAATATGTAAAGGGTGTCATTTTCCTTTTCAAGCATTTTTTGAAGCTGGGGGAATTTAATGATTGAAAAGGTCTGGCCTGACAAACTGAAATGAGGGGCAAAGAAAAGGGAGAATAGGAATAAGGAAATTAGTGTTTTAGAACGTGTGAACATTTGTAAAATTAATGTTCAAAGGTATATAATCTGGCAGCAATTCTAACTTAGCTGAATGTAAAAATGCGTAAATTCGACTGTGAAATTTACCTTCGGAATCTTTCTCGTTTTAGCACTGCATTCCTTTTCCTTTGCCGGAAAAAATCCTGAATTTCCTGCCCCTATCCAGGGCCCCTCTGAATGCAGGATAAAAGCAATTGTCATTCAGCCAGACACAAACTTTTTTAATGTCAAAATAAAAATTATCGAAATTTTGGGCTATGGCCAGGGTTTCAGCGCTCAACTTTCAGGCGACAGCAGTATGGATGTCTCTTTTTCCATGTCAACAAAAGAAAAAATGAGTTTATTAAAATCCGGACTGTACATCAGGGCAAACATGAAGCAATTGCCGGATTCTTTTTCTGATAAAGGATATCGGTTTTTTATCAGTGATTTCGATTTAGTGAAATGATTTTTGTGAGATGGTTTTTGTGAAATAATTCTTGTGAAATGGTTTTTGTGAAATGGTTCTTGTGAAATGAAATCCCATCTACCTGTTTTTCTTTTTCTTTTTTTAATCCCGGAGTGCAGCTTTTCTCAGTTCACTTACTTAAATGAACTCGGAATTGGAATCAATGTACCTGTTCTTGATCCTTTACATGCCACACCGGTTGTTCCTGCTCTTCAATTAGACTTCAGGCATGAATTTTATCACAAAACCAATTATACTTTTGTGGACAAGTCAATTGAAGCCCGGATTGGGTTTGATTATACGAATTTTTCGGGCAATTTATTATATATGTTTAATATTGGCCTTCAGGACAGTTATCGAACAGACAACTATCTTCTTGCGTTCGGTGGAGATCTTGTGGGATTTCTTTTTCAATCTGATAAAATTCCCGGAAAGTTCATTGACGTTAATAACGGAGGACGATTTGGGCAGGGGAATGGAATCGGATTATTTTACAAATTGGGCAAACGCTTAAATGACAGCTGGTCGGTAACGGGTGAAATCGGACCTTTGGTATACATCGGAAACTTCTATACTTACCGCAGCGGTCCAATCATCTGGAGAGAAAGTATACCTCCTTCCATAGGGCTCTACAGAGCGAATGTTTCGCTAAACTATCACTTCTAAGCGGTAATCAGGATGCCTTAGGCTGTAACGAGTACCTTTATTATTTTATCACCCTGCTTTATCTGGTCAATCACTTCCAGGCCATCCACCACTTTCCCAAAACAGGTATGGTTGCGGTCCAGGTGAGCGGTATTGGTTCTGCTGTGGCAAATGAAAAACTGGGAACCGCCTGTATCTCTTCCTGCATGAGCCATGGAAAGAACGCCTTTGTCATGGTACTGATTTTCTCCGTACAGCTCACATTTTATTTTATATCCGGGTCCCCCGCTTCCTGTGCCTGATGGACATCCTCCCTGAATAACAAAATCAGGGATCACCCGGTGAAAATTTAATCCATCGTAAAAACCTTTTTTAGCAAGGTCAGTGAAGTTTTTAACCGTATTTGGAGCGTCTTTATCGAAGAATTCGACTTTCATTATCCCTTTGGCTGTGTGAATCTCGGCTTTTGTCATTTTGCTTTTTTTTGTTCTCAATAAAATTAATAAAAAAATCATCCGGAATTAATCCTCCTTGCCAATTTTAATTTATCGGAAGATGAAATTAAGGCGGTTTTTAACCTCCAAAATTAAATTCTTTGATCACGTGCCAGAATTCATCTTTGTGCTTGAACAGATGAATTCCGGTGGCTGTAAAAGAGTCTTTAAATTCCTTTTTTTCGTATTGAGTCCATGCTTTCCGGAAATTCTCATGGCTCAGATCCCGGAATGCAACTGTTACGTGGGGATGGAAAAATTTATTCATGGAAGTGATTTCAAATCCAAGTCCGGTAAAGAAGGCGGAGAATGAATAGTAAAAAGTACTGAGGGTTTCATTTTTTTCCAATTCTACAAAAATCACTTTTTCATTGAACTGACCAAATCCATTTAGTGTAACAGGAATGTGACTGCAATGTTTTACAAATGCTGAGACCTTTGATTCAATGGCATTTTCAAAGGTGTCATTGGCGAAAAATGGTGGAATAATGGTGATGTGGGCAGGCGATTTTAAGGCCTTTAAACTCTCGTATTTCTCTGCAAATTCTTTTTTAATCTCATTGAGTTCGGCGGCTATGTTGAATGGTGGAAGGATCCCGAAAAAGTAAAGGTTATTTGTATTTTCCGCCGTCATTTATTTATCCTTATGCCATGCAAAGGTCTTTGTTTTAAAAGTTATAAAGTGTGTGCTCAGGTCTATTTATCAACAAACAAAAGTTATCATCTTGCATAAAACCCGGCATAATCTATCTTTGTGGACATGCAGCGTATGCCTTATTTATTCCTTTTTCTTTTTACCTGTATCATTTATTCCAACACCCTCTGGAATACCTATGCCATTGACGATGCACTGGTTCTTACGGAAAACAAGTTTGTTAAAAAAGGATTTGACGGGATCAAAGATATCCTGACGCATGATGCCTTTGAAGGCTTTTTCGGACAAAGGGGCAGCACACTCATTCAGGGAGGCCGGTACCGACCCCTCAGCCTGGTCACTTTCGCTATTGAGTTTCAATTATGGGGGCTTAATGCATTTTACAGCCATGCGATCAATGTTTTCTTATTCGCGCTGACCTGTTTGTTGATCTACCATCTTCTTTTCCTGATGGCAGGCAAAGAGCATGACGGACCCTTCTACCTGAGTTTTCCGTTTATTGCGAGTTTGCTTTATGCTGCTCATCCCATTCATACGGAAGCGATAGCCAATATCAAAGGAAGGGATGAAATTATGGCCATGCTGTTTTCGGTCGGTGCCCTTATTTTTTCAATCAGGTTTGCAAAATCTAACCATTTTCTTGATTTATTTTTCTCCATCCTTGTGTATTCACTTGCCCTCTTGTCAAAGGAAAACAGCATCACCTTTATTGCAATCGTTCCTCTGAGTTATTATTTTTTTACGAATGCAAACAAAAAGCAATACATGGCGGGCATCGCCGCATTTCTTATTCCTACCATTCTCTTTATGCTGGTAAGAAGTACCTATGCACCCACCGGCCTCCTGCAGGAATCAAGGGAAGTACTGAATAACCCCTTCGCACTTGCTACAAAAGGGGAGCGCTATGCCACGATCGTCCTGACTTTTATTTATTACCTGAAATTGTTGGTCTTCCCCTACTCTCTTACCCACGATTATTATTATAATCAAATTCCTTATGTGACTTTCGGATCTGTCGGTACCCTTTTTTCGCTGGTTGTCAACGCAGGAATTTTGGCGTATGGGATCTCTTTATTGAGAAAAAAATCTGTTCTGGGCTTTGGAATTTTGTTTTACTTCATTACATTTTCCATCGTTTCGAATCTGCTGTTCACCGTGGGAATTTTAATGAATGAACGTTTCATTTTCATGCCTTCGCTTGGTTTCTGTGTCGTAATCGCCAGTCTGCTGTCCTACCGGCAATTACCAAAATTCATGAATCCGCAAGTGGTTTTGGGTATTTTTACAAGTCTCGTATTACTCTATTCGGTGAAAACATTCAGCAGGAATTACGCCTGGAGAGATAATTTTTCTTTGCTACAGGCGGACGTAAAAACGTCCACCCATTCATCCAAGGCGCATACCACTTATGGAGGATTACTCATTGACAAGGCAGATGAACAAAAAGATTCATTGAAAAGAAAGGAAATTCTTGAGGAATCAATTGATAACCTTAACACCGCCCTTAAAATATATCCGAACAACGGGGATGCCTGGTTATTGCTTGGGAATGCTACGTATAAATACAACAAGGATTACAAAAAGGCCATTGATGCTTATGTTCACGCATTCAAGAGCAAAGGCAATGGAAATTTTGATGCGCTTTACAACATTGCTGTTTTGCAAATGGACAATAATATGCCCGCTATGGCAAAAAGCAATTTAATAAAAGCAAACACCTTGCGTCCGGGGCAATTCAAATGTCTTTTTAACATCGGTGAGTCGTATTGCAGAATCAATGTTCCTGACTCTGCCATTATATGGTTCAAACAGGCTTTGCTGCTACAACCCAATGACGCATTGACACTTCACAAAATTGGCGTCACTTATGGCAAGCAGATGAACAGGCTGGAAGATGCATTGCCCTGGCTGGATAAAGCGGTTGCGTTAGATCCTGGGAACATTGTTTACCTGGAAGACCTTGCCGTAGCCAATGGGTTGAAAGGAAATTTTGAAGGTGCGATTAAAGCGGCCCAGGCTATTCTCCAGATCAACCCAAATTATGCTTCGGCTTATTACATTCTGTCTACTTCCTATTTGAATAAGGGAGACAAAGTGAGTTCCTCCAAGTATTTACAGAAAGCCCAGTCATTGCAGGGTAAGAGATAATCACTACGAGGTAAGAGATAATATGAAAATGACCGAAGGTAAAATTTATCTGATACCGGTGAGTTTGGGAGATCATCCTGAACAGAAAAGTACAGTGAACTCGGTTCCTATGGCTGCCGGGGAGTTGAATGTCCTTAACAAAATCACTGAGTTCATCGTTGAAAATGAAAAAACCGCCCGCAGATGCCTGAAGGAGTTAGGTTATGCACTTCCTCTAAAGGATGTCGTGTTTCACCCGCTGAATCAACATACTCCTCCGGAGGAGATACTCACTTATCTAAGCGCTACGGAAAAAGGAAATGATATGGGTTTACTTTCTGAGGCAGGTTGTCCGGGTATTGCTGATCCGGGGGCTGTCATTGTTAGGATGGCTCATGAGAAAAATATCAGGGTGGTGCCTTTGGTTGGACCTAGTTCCCTGCTTTTGTCATTGATGGCATCGGGAATGAATGGTCAGAATTTTTGTTTCAATGGCTATTTACCAAAGGATCAGAAAGAACGCATTCACAAGCTGAAAGAGCTGGAACGGCTGGCTCTAAAGAATAACCAGACTCAATTATTTATTGAAACACCCTACCGCAATAATCACCTGATAGAGGATGTATGCAGTCATCTGCATCCTGAAACCTTGTTTTGCATTGCCTGTGACCTGACTTTACCTGGTGAATTCATTAAAACCCAGGCTGTCGGGGAGTGGAAAAAAAGAAAACCAGATATTCATAAGCGTCCGGCTGTTTTCCTGATTGGAAAGTAAAATAGGGAATAGTTAGTAGGGAATCCCAGCCTGCGACTGGGCATTGAAGCTATCCTATTTAAATCAATTAGGGCTATGTTGAATGTTTACCGCCTGTTTCCGCAGTGGCGTCGAGACGATTTTCCATGGTGCTGATTTGCGATTTTAATTTGGGATATATCTCTTTTGGGGGATTCTATAATGGCTATAATAATGAACATTACAAGCACTTAATGGTTAGTATAGTACGCATTATAAATTGGTGAAAAATGGACCTGGTCTGGTTGCTGCTGAGAATGAGCAAAAGACTAACAGAAAGAAAGTAAATCAGGTAGTTCTACTTTACTTCGATTAATTCTACGTCAAATATTAGTTCTGCTTTGGCGGGAATAACGGGGGGGCGGCCGGCTTCACCATATGCTAATTCATAGGGAATGATAAGGCGTAACTTGTCTCCTACATTCATCAAAGCAATGCCTTCGTCCCAGCCTTTGATCACCCTGCCTTCTCCTAAAGGAAATTCAATTGGTTCATCGCGCTGAATGGAGGAATCAAATATTTTGCCATTGGCCAAAAAGCCGGTGTAATGTACTTTAACGGTTTTTCCTGCTTCTGCTTTGGCTCCGGTTCCTTTTTTAACCAGGATGTATTTCAGGCCGCTGACTGTCTTCACAGTGTCTTTTCCTTTGACATCATAGAACTGCACTTTGACAGGAGCTTTTACTTCTACCAGCTCGAGGTCATAGATAATTTTCGATTTGGGTGGGATCACTCCTTTGTATCCTTCTTCCCCATACGCTAGCTGGTAGGGAACAATGAATCGTGTCTTTTCACCCATGTGCATCAGCTTGATGGATTCGTACCAGCCTTTCATGCCTTGATTTTCGGCAAAAATAATACTGACGGGTTTTCTGTGGTTGGTATCGGCATTGCTACTATGATCAGCGGAGGCATCCAGAATGGAGCCATCTTCCAGGTAGGCAACATATCGAATGCTGACTTTTCCGGAGTCAATGGGTTTGATCCCTTTTTTGTTTTCCAGAACCCGTATGTATTTTATTCCATTGGGAGATTTCAAGGTGTCGGCGTGTTTTTTGATTTCGAAGGGCTTCACTCCTTCTGAAACGTCTAATAATTCTACATCAAAAATCAATGTTGAATTAGGTGGAATGGAACCCATCTTCTGAGAACCATAACCAAGGTCCGCAGGAACGATAAAGGTTGCTTTGTCACCTACATGAAGGTAACTGATCCCTTCGTCCCATCCTTTGATGACTCGTCCACGGCCTAACTGAAAATCAAAGGGAGCGCCTTTTTTTTACCGAACTGTCAAAAATAGTGCTGTCGGTGAGCTTGCCTGTATAATGAACTTTAACATTATCCCCTTTATGTGCCTGCTTTCCATTCCCTACCGAGGTAATGGTATATTTAAGTCCTGAGGCTGTGGTAATGGTCTGAGGGTTGTCCACTTTTTTCGAGGCAACAACAGGTGCCGAGGTCTGAGCCAACATGCTACTCGCAGGGATCAATGCAATCCAGGCGATCGCAAAAGCTGCTCTGATTATTTTTCTTTGCTGCATCGGGAAAGGTTATTTAACGTC
>Ga0206823_1079_pt1 | contig 25725 bp, 16 predicted proteins | sample Alteio_BWOrgCont_81_FD_152868 | JGI IMG/M metagenome (GOLD analysis project Ga0206823, IMG submission 152868) | Enriched cells from forest soil in Barre Woods Harvard Forest LTER site, Petersham, Massachusetts, United States -... | ecosystem: Environmental > Terrestrial > Soil > Temperate forest >...
CCGGGATTTCAGCATAGTAAGCCAATCCCAGAAATTCATTCATAAGTGAGAGCCCCGGCCCGCTGGTAGCGGTGAAAGCCCTTGCACCATTCCAGTTAGCGCCGATTGCCATACCTATGGCTGCCAATTCATCTTCTGCCTGAACAATGGCATAATTGTGCTTGCCATCCGGAGCAATGCGGAACTGTTCGCAATAGTCGTTGAATGCCTCTGCCACCGAAGTGGAAGGAGTGATGGGATACCATGCAGCAAAAGTAGCCCCTGCATACACAGCGCCTAATCCGCAGGCATCATTGCCTCCCATCATAATCATATTATCTGTGAGCTGGCGCCTTTCCACGCGAATATCGAGAGGGCATTTATAATTTGCTTTGATATAATCTGCGCCTAATTTCAATGCCTTGATATTAGGTGCAATTAATTTTTCTTTTCCGGCAAATTGTTCTGAAATAAGGCTTTCCAGGACACTAAATTCAATACCGAGCAAAGGAGAAAGTGCACCTACGTACATGATGTTTTTAAACAGAAGCCTTTGGCGGGCATCGGTATATTCCCTGTTGCACATTTCCATCAATGGAACACCTATATAGGTAATATCTTCGCGTATATATTCGTCATGTAATTTCTTGGTGCTGTCGTAGAGCAGGTATCCTCCGGGTTTCACCGATTGAATATCACCTAACAGGCTTTGGGCATTAACTGCCACCATCAGGTCGACCCCTTCACGGCGGCCCAAGTATCCTTTTTCATTTATCCGCACTTCGTACCAAGTTGGCAATCCCTGTATATTGGAAGGGAAAAAGTTTTTGGGACTAACATATAATCCCATCCGGAAAATAGATTTTGTAAAAAGCAGGTTCGCACTTGCCGAACCGGTACCATTAACATTGGCAAATTTTACTACGAAGTCGTTTACTTTATCAAGCCCTACCATACTTTACTGGCTTTAGTTGTATTATATATATATTTCTGCATATCCCATGCTGCAGTGGGGCAGCGCTCCGCGCACAAACCGCAGTGCAGGCACACATCCTCGTCTTTCACCATTACCCGTTTAGTGGGTAATATATCGGATACATAAAGGTCCTGTGATTTGTTGGTCGCCGGAGCATTAAGGTGCTTACGCAGGTCGTTTTCATCATCGAGGTTTGTAGTGAAGGTAATGCAGGATGTGGGGCATATATCCACACAGGCATCACACTCAATACATTTGGTTTCGGTGAATATTGTTTGAACGTCGCAGTTCAGGCAGCGTTCTGCTTCTTTGAACCCGGTTGCTACATCGAATCCCAATTCTACTTCCCGCTTGCGGTCCTTCAGGGTCATTCTCTTTTCGGCATGGGGAACTTTATAGCGCAGGTCAGGTACTACCTGGTTATCGTAGCTCCATTCATGCACGCCCATTTTGGTATTGACGAGATTAGTATAGGGTGAAGGGCGCTTGTTAATGTCTTCTCCTTTGCAAATTAAATCAATAGATACGGCGGCATAATGCCCGTGTGCAACAGCCGTAATTACGTTCTTGGGACCGAATGCCGCATCGCCCCCGAAAAATATTTTTGGATTAGTAGATTGATAGGTGGTAGCATCAACAACGGGCATATCCCATTTGTCAAATTCAATTCCAAGGTCGCGTTCAATCCAGGGGAAAGCATTTTCCTGCCCGATGGCAACCAGCACATCATCCGCTTCAATAAATATTTCCGGTTCGCCGGTTGAAACTAATTTGCGCTTGCCATTTTCATCAAACACCGGTTGCACCTTGTCAAAGGTCATGCCCTTTAGTTTACCATTTTCTACTATGAAAGCTTTAGGTACGTGGTTATCAACGATTGGGATATCCTCGTGCATAGCATCTTCCTTTTCCCAAGGAGAGGCTTTCATTTCAGCAAAAGGACTGCGCACTAATACTTTTACTTCCTCACCACCCAGGCGGCGTGCTGTACGGCAACAGTCCATAGCAGTGTTTCCACCACCCAAAACGATTACCTTTTTACCTATTTTTTGAATATGTTCAAATGCTACGCTGGCAAGCCAGTCAATACCAATATGGATATTGGCAGCACCTTCTTTTCTGCCGGGTGCATCGGGAAGGTCCCTTCCTCTTGGTGCTCCGCAGCCTACAAAAATGGCATCATAATCTTTTTTCACCAGTTCTGCAAGGCTTGAAACATAGTGGTTGAAATGGGTTGTTATCCCCATGTCGAGTATATAATTCACTTCCTCATCCAGTACAGTTTCCGGTAAACGGAAAGAAGGTATTTGGCTGCGCATAAAACCTCCGCCGGCTTTTTGCTCATCGTACAGGTCAAGTTCATAACCAAGCGGGGCCAAGTCGCGGGCAACTGTTAAGGATGCCGGGCCAGCGCCGATAAGGGCTATCTTTTTCCCATTCTTTGCAGTCGGGATTTTGGGCATCAAGCCCTTTACATCGTCCTTGTTATCGGCAGCCACACGTTTCAGGCGGCAAATTGCAACCGGTTCTTTTTCAACTCTTACGCGGCGGCATGCAGGCTCGCAAGGGCGGTCACAAGTTCTTCCCAAGATACCGGGGAATACATTGGATTCCCAGTTTACCATATAGGCTTCGGTGTACTTTCCCTCAGCTATCAGCCTGATGTATTCGGGTACGGGAGTATGCGCAGGACAGGCGTATTGGCAATCTACCACTTTGTGGAAATACTCCGGGTCTTTAATGTTTGTTGGTTTCAATTACTTATTCCTTTTATCTCCTAACAGACTGATTTTAAATAATTAAAAATGCCTCTGGAGTGGGTTTATTTTATATGGGTGTCAAAGTTATAACTTTTTGTAAGACACAGCTATAGGAAAATGTGAACGGAGAGTTAGAAATTATGAGTTATGAATTATAAATTATGAATTATTCGGGGAGGGTTTTTTACGAAAAAATGAATGAAATCCATCAAAATTCAAAAACCGTTATGTCACGGTTTTTTACGGAATGGGCAATGTGGCGTAAGGATAATAGGTTCACAAAACCAAGTACTTATGGTAGATTTTTACCATGATGTATTTTTTTGACCACCGTGACATATCTTTTTACGATATAAGTGTGTGGCAAGTGCAGAGTAAATTATAGGTTAAAAATTGGAGTTAAATAATTTGGTTATCAGTGTATTTGGCTAAAACAACTTTCCCTCTCCCAAGAGGGGAATATTAACTTATGCTTTGGAACAAGTGGAAAGAGACCGTGACATAAAAATCGAAACATGCAGATTTACTGTCTATTATAAAGATGCTGTACCGTGACATATTCCGCCAGAGGTTTTTTTCGGAATGTGTGTCGGAACAATATTTTTTTACTTTTGACCGATAAATAATTACCCCATGAAAACATGTAAAGCATTACTTCTTGTTTTTTCATTTACTTTTTTAGCGACCATCACTTATGCGCAATTTAACTTGCCAAGATATAAGGATGTGGCAGAAATAAAAAACCTTCAACCCATCATCATAATTAACCCGCCTAACGATGATATTGTAAAGAAATACGATCGTAAAAGCAAACCGGAAGTGGTGCAGACTTATGAACAGCTTATAGATAATTATAATAATACCATGGCAGCTATGATGAAAAAGTTCTGGACATTTAATTCGAAGGAACCTCTATTTAAAACTCGTGCTGAAGTGAAAGAAATCACCAAAACCCGGAGTGAGAAGATAAAATATTTTATCATTTATTGTTACAGTTATGAATCCAGTTATACCCATGATTTCGATTGGAGAATTGATAAAGGTGGGGAACGTGTGGTAGGAACCTATACCCATTTTGCTGTTGGGTTTCTTGATGAACCGCCATTCTACGATGTTATGTTTCCCGATTTACTTCCCACGCCGAAGTATATAGCGTATATGATATCGAATACCAACGTTAAGTTTAATTATGTTGAAAGCCATAAAGACAATGGAGACTATAAGCAAATGATAAGTAAAAATGCACATCTTCTTTCAGGAAAAACCTTGCTTATTTCAAAAGATCAAGTGAGCCCGAAGGTTATGGGCGATATTGGCTCCTATTATTCCTGCAGTTACAGGCTGGTAAGCGATGATGAAATGAACCAGGCAGTAGCATCGGGCGATAGCGCCTCAGCCTATGTAATTCGTTGCAATGGCAGTGTGAGTAATTCCGGAATGACGATGGGTAATACTGACATTAACTGGATAATTAATTGTGCAGATGGCGTCCCAATTGGTTATACCACAAAAGGCACGTCGGCTTCGGCAGGTAAAATGTTTACTACCGTTACCATAGGCGATGCGGGATTACGGAAAGATTTTTTCCAGGACATTGCAAGCCTTTGCGCCGGAAGTAAGAAGTAGCCCGGAAGCTACGGGTTCTGTATAAATTTCACTTTTAGTGCATCCTCAATATAGTGTGCGGGAATAGCGAAACCTATGCCCTGCACCCCAAAGCGGATAAGCGAAGCATTTACAATGCCCTGTAGTTCTCCTTTGCTGTTTACTAAGCCGCCGCCACTATTGCCCGGATTTATGCTAACATCTGTTTGTATTAATGTGCGGTCTCCTACCTTGCGCTTGCTCGAAATAATGCCTCTGGTCAGGGTTTGCCCTAATTCAATATCAGTAGGTGTACCGATAGCATATACTTCTGTACCCACATTAATTTCGGGTGACAAATTGGGGCTAAAGAACTTATAGTGTCCCGGTTTTTCAAGCTTGAAGAGTGCCAAATCATACGAAGAATTGCTGCGCACATATTTTGCTTTCAGCGAATCACCATCCGACGTAATAACTTTTACTTCGTCATTCGTATCATCGGAAATAACGTGATAATTCGTAACCAGGTACCCATCTGAAGAAATAATGCAACCACTTCCATGCCCGCCGGGTACTTTTACGGTTACCACTGCTTTCACTGCCTCCTGCAGACTTGTTACCTTGCCCGAATCGGAGAAGCTGAGCACGTTCCAGTCATTCAGTGCCTTCAGCTTATCCGAACGGCTGCTAAGGCAACGGGAAACAGTATCGGAATTAAGGAAATTGGTAAGTGACTGGGTAAGGGCGATTGTAATAAGATTACGAACGGTAAACTCAGAGACATAGAAATTTTCGATACTGGAAGATCCTGTCACGGTGGCCTTGTAAATTTCATTCTCGCCCGTTACTCCAAATAGTTTCCAATCGGAGCGTACTTTAAAAACAGTATTGTTGCCAATGGTGCTAATGGTAATGCCATCAACATTACAACGCAAATAACAAGTGTTTTTATATGCAAAAGAAAAGAAGCCTTTCGTGGTGTCGATATAATTATATTTTTCAAGATAGTCATTCAGGCTGTCCCTGAAAACGGTATGCTTAATATGAAATGATTCTTCAATATTGTTTTTTCGCAGAACCTGGTTTTTCTGGTAAGTCTCCTGCGACCAGTAATAGCATTCTACCATGCTGTCTTTAGGGATATTAATAGAAACGTCTTTTACATATACCTTTTTAGTACTATCCGATTTTTTAAGGACAGGAATCTTATCCATAGCAGGTAGCGTATAGCTACTGTTAAATCTTGACCAGCTGCCAAAGAAAATATCGAACCAGCCGAGTGAACCATATACTACTAAGAACGGGGCTATGCTGGAATAGGTGCTGTTGGCATTGCTCTGAGAATTATTATTGTCACCAGGGTAGGTAAGCAGTATAAAATCGCAAGTTAAAGGGATACCGATATCTGCCAGTTTCCAACCATTAAAATTGGATGCAGCGGCCGTTGAAGTATTACTATAATAGCCGGGTTTATCTTGTCTTATTTCATAATAACGAGAACTGTTTTTCAACCTTATATGCCCCATTCTTCCCGGTATCGTAAAAGTATGTATACCATCGTGGCCATGATTACTATTCGGAATAACTGTTATTTGCGTACTGTCTTGCTGGGTTAGGATGGTCACTTTTTTGCTGCCGCCAAAAATAGCTGCGCATCCAGAGATGCTTAAAGCGGTATATCCTATTAACAAGAAAGTAAAAAAGGAAAATAGTTTGTGTAGTATTTTCATAGGAAAAAAATAAGGAGAAAAATTCTTAAAAGCAGAGATGTTCGATTTGGGAAATATAAGATTTAGGTTGGGCTAATGTAACTAAATTATCTAAAACAAAGGGTTCCGGATTGTTACGGAGTTTTTCTCACATATCTTAAATCAAGGGAATTGAGCGGATCTACCGGTAGGTTTTTAATGCGTTTATTTACCAAGCGGATTACTTCATCGTAATATAAAGGAACCACAGGTGCTGCATCTATTATCATTTTATCCATGGCAGTATATTCCATTGCTCTTAATGAATCACTGTGCTCAATTAAGCAATGTTCATATAAAGAATCAAAAGCGGGAGAAGTGTAGTGGGTGTAGTTAATTCCGCCGGGTGAAAAACTTTTGCTATAAAAAAGAGACAGAAAATTTTCCCCATCGGGGTAATCGCCTACCCATGATTTTTTGAAAAAATAGCAGATACCGTTTGCAGCCCCTTCTGTTAAAATGGCTGGTTGCTCGGTTTCTACTTTAAGTTTTATTCCCACACTTTGCAATTGTGCCTGTATGGCCTCTCCAAGGGCGTAATCGGGTGAAGAAATAAAAAGAGATATGGCAGGCAGTCCCTGTCCGCCAGGGTATCCGGCTTGTTTTAATAAGTCAGCAGCTTTAGCAGGATTATAATCGTATCCGGCAACTTTGCCATGGCAGGGCAGGGAAGGAGGTATAAAACCATTTTCTGCCGGAATTCCCGTATTGTAACGCATATAACGTACAATATCTTCCCGGTTGATGGCGTAATTGATGGTTTTTCTCACAAGGAGGTTTTGCAAAACAGAAGGGACATTTTTACTGTCTACAATAAAGCCAAGGTAGTCCGTTTTGATAAAAGGTGTTCTCTGTATGTATACTTTATCTGCAAATTCTTTCCGCAATTGGCCGGCGGGAGTCAGTGCCACGCGCGGGTTAATGGCATTAATACCTGAAACCATATCAAAATGGCCATCCATAAATTCGAGGAAAGAAGTTTGCTCATCTTTCAAAAATGAAATGATTACTCCATTTAAATAAGGCAGGTTGTTTCCGGCAGAATCTTTTTCAAAATAGGCAGGGTTGCGTTTAAGCACAAGAGCGTTCCCGGTTTCCCATCTCTTAAAAAAGAAAGGCCCCGTGCCAACAGGATTCTCCCCAAAGTCCCAACCATAATGCTTAACAGCCTCTTCCGGTACAACCGAAAAATATTTCATCAGCAGGATATGCAGGAAAGGGGAGAAGGGGCTCTTCAAATGAATTATAAAAGTGGAATCATCAGGTGCGCTGAATCCCTGCTGGGAAGCGGGATAGGAGACATCTATTTTTTCGAGCAGGGAAGTGGCATCGGAGATTTCGGGATTGAGCAGGCGTGAAAAGCTAAAAACAAAATCATGCGCCATTACTTTTCTACCTTTTCCACCCGGGAATACTACATTATCCTGGAAAGAAACATCGTTGCGCAAATGAAAAGTATAGGTTAAGCCATCCTTAGAAATTTCCCATCGTTTGGCAATACAGGGTTTTATGCTGAATGAATCACCTGTTTGTATAAGCCCGTTGTAGAGTTGATTATCCGCCCAAATATTTTCAAAGTTTTTTGCCTGGGCAGGGTCCAATGAAGTTATATCGCCCATTTCATTATACCTGAAAACATTGCTGTCTTCGTTTCCGGAGTTTCTTTTGCAGCCGGCTATAAAAAGAGCAAGAAGCGTACCTATATATATATAGTATTTTCCGGGCATGGTTTTCAAAGATAATACTGTAATGGAACACCAATGACAGGGTGTATCTATGTTTTGAGCCAAATGCCTATTTTTGCGCTGTGAGCGCCAATCCCACTTATGCTGTTTATACGTTAGGCTGCAAGCTAAATTATGCGGAGTCATCTGCTATTAGCCGGCGCTTGTCTGAGCAGGGATATAACAAAGTCTCCTTTAAGGAAAAGGCAGATATTTATATTATCAATACCTGTTCGGTAACCAACGAAGCTGATAAGGAATGCCGGATGGTGGTGCGCAATGCACTGAATACCTCGCCCGGGGCCTTTATTGCAGTGATTGGATGTTATGCCCAGCTAAAGCCGGAAGAGATTGCAAAAATTGAAGGGGTGGATATAGTGCTGGGTGCTTCTGAAAAATTCAATATTGCCAATTACCTGCAAAAGCTTGATAAGAATTCTTTTGCCGAAATTCATTCCTGTGAAATTGACCAACCGTTGGAGTTTCATGCAGCTCATTCATCCGGAGAAAGAACAAGGAGCTTTTTGAAAGTACAGGATGGCTGCGATTATGTATGCTCCTATTGCACCATACCCCTGGCAAGGGGACGGAGCCGCAGCAATAACATAGAAAAAGTTATTGAAAACATTTATGAGATAGCTAATAAGGGAGTAAGAGAAATTGTGTTGACGGGTGTCAACTTGGGTGATTTTGGAATTAATGAGCCCGGTTCAGACAAGCACCATGAAACTTTTTTCCAATTAGTGCAGGGAATAGAAAAGTTAGATGTTCCTGTGCGTTTTCGTATTTCTTCTATTGAACCCAATCTTCTTACAGATGATATTATACGTTGGGTTTCCACATCGCAAAAATTTGTTCCGCATTTTCATATACCTCTTCAATCGGGTTCCGATACTATACTTAAAAAAATGCGAAGAAGGTATTTGAGAGATGTTTACTCGGAGAGGGTGCAGCTTATTAAATCACTGATGCTCCATTGTTGTATTGGTGCAGATGTGATTGCAGGCTTCCACGGCGAAACGGAAGAAGATTTTATGGAAACGTATACTTTCCTTAATGAACTGGATATTTCTTACCTTCATGCCTTCACTTATTCGGAACGCAGTAATACATTGGCTGCAGAGAGCAAAGAAGCAGTGCCATTGGAAATCCGCAGAAAGAGGACGCGAATGCTGAGAATATTATCGGAAAAGAAATTGCGGAACTTTTATCTGCAAAATATGGGACAGGAAAGAGATGTATTATTTGAGGGACATGTGAATGACGGCTGGCAGTATGGGCATACAGATAATTATGTACGCGTAAGAATCTCTTCGGATGAAATACTGAAAAACAGCATGTACAAATTGCGGCTTATTGCTATTAATGAGGAAGGAACAGTGGATGGAGAAGTAGTAAGTTCATCGGTTGATTCTCCTACTTTCAATTTTCAACTTTCAACCTCCAACTGACATGTACGCATCCTTCTATGAGTTATTTGATGCCTGGTTTGGGATAAAGTTTGCACCGCTAAAATTATTGCACACATTCGGGGCCTTGATGGCGTGTTCATTTTTGGTTGCTGCATGGGTACTTTCCAAAGAGCTTAGAAGAAAAGAAGAACAGGGACTATTGACCCCAAGCTCTACCGATACGTTGATTGGCAAAGAGGCCACAAAAGAGGAACTGATAGAAGCCTTTGTTATCGTTTTCGTTTTATTTTTTAAATTGATTTATGTCATTTTGCATTTTGCTGAGTTTAAAACGGACCCGCAGGGGGCAATAATTTCATTGAAGGGAAATTTAATTGGCGGGATTATTGCAGGCGGGCTGTATACTTTTTATACATACCGTGAAAAACAAAAAACCAAACTGCCTACTCCCCGGCTGGAAGTTACGATGGTATATCCTCATCAATTGGTAGGCACTATTACACTTATTGCTGCTATTGCGGGAATACTTGGTGCCAAATTATTTGATGCATTGGAAAACTACCAGGATTTTTTTCAGGACCCTGCCATGATATTTTCTTCCAGTGGATTGACAGTGTATGGAGGATTGATTTTTGGTGCGGCATCGGTACTTTATTATGCCAAGAAAAAGGGAATTCCATTGTTGCATTTGGTGGATGCGGCTGCTCCTACCATGATATTGGCGTATGCAATAGGCAGGATTGGCTGCCAAATGGCCGGTGACGGAGACTGGGGTATTGCAAATCCTAATCCTATGCCATCATTTCTTAGTTTTCTTCCACACTGGATGTGGTCGTTTGGGTATCCACACAATGTGGAATATGCCGGAATAGCTATACCGGGTTGTGTAGGCGAATATTGCACGGTGCTTAACCCGGGCGTGTATCCAACGCCGTTCTATGAAACCATTATGGGGACTATCATCTTTTTTGTTTTGTGGAGCATGCGGAAAAAAATACATGCGCCCGGAGTTTTATTTTGCTGGTACCTTGTGTTTAATGGAATAGAAAGGTTTTTGATAGAATTAATTCGTGTAAATATAAAATACCACATCTTCGGGATGGATGTAACCCAGGCGCAGCTTATATCTCCGCTATTTTTTGTGTTGGGAGTGACAGGTATATTTTACTTTACGAATAAATATAAACAGGATGCGCAACGGGCAGCTTAAGCTTGATGTAATTTGCAAGGAAGTGATAGAACTCTCTCACGAGACGGGACATTTTATTTTGAAAGAAAAAGATAAATTTAATTCTTCCGATATCCGGAAAAAGGGCTTTAATGACTTGGTTTCGTATGTAGATAAGAATTCGGAAAAGAAACTTATAAAAGGCTTGCAAAAAATATTACCCGGTAGCGGAGTGCTTGCAGAAGAAGGAGGAGGCAGCTTTGATAAAAAATATACCTGGGTGATTGACCCATTAGACGGGACTACTAATTTCATTCATAAGTTACCCTGCTTTGCCATAAGCATAGCACTTTTCGAGGGTAAAACTCCCATTGCAGGTGTAGTGAACGAACTTAATTTTAAGGAATGTTTTTCAGCTATTAAAGGCAAAGGGGCAAAAGTGAATGGGAGGAAAATAAAAGTATCTTCTCAAAAAAAATTAGGAGATGCACTTATTGCAACGGGCTTTCCATATAATGATTTTGGCTTGCAGAATGAATATATGGAACTGTTCAAAGAATTGATGCATACTACACAGGGCTTGCGCCGGATAGGTTCGGCCTCGGTGGATTTGTGCTATGTGGCTATGGGCCGTTTTGAAGCGTTTTATGAATATGGGTTGAAGCCCTGGGATGTTTCGGCAGGAGCGCTTATTGTGAAAGAAGCAGGAGGCAGGTTGTCAGATTTTGATGGCGGGAATGATTATTTGTTTGGCAAGAGTATTGTAGTTACTAACGGGTATCTGCATAAGGCATTTATGCAAACAGTAGGAAAGTATTTTAAAGGGAAAATGAATAAATTGCAATCTGTAAAATAGAACTATGTTGTTGCAAGTTTTAAATAATTCTGTTTCAAAAGCAACTACTATTACCAGTGATATTACGGTAGTGAAGGATTGGTTTACACCCTTGCTGATTGCAGGCGCTATCATCTTTGGTGGGATTATTTTACAGCGGGTTATTATCGTTTATATCCAACGGTTCTCCAAAAAGAATGACTGGAGAGGAGGAAATGTACTGGTAGGTTCTTTGCGTGGAATGATTATCCTGATGTCAGTTTTGTTTGCCATTTATTTTGGCATGGCAAAGGCACCCGTTGACGAACAGGCCGTAATCATGGCACACCGTATACATAAAGTGGTATTGATACTTCTTATTACGTTTTTAATAGCAAGGGTTTTGACAGGTTTACTAAAGACTTATTCATACCGGGGAGTAAGCTCCAAAGGCTCTCTTTCTCTTTTCAAATCTATTATCAATATTATAGTTTACTCCCTGGGTTTATTGGTAATACTCGATTCTTTCGGGGTTTCCATCACACCCATGCTTACTGCATTGGGCGTGGGTGGTTTGGCCGTTGCGCTTGCCTTGCAGGATACCCTCTCGAATCTTTTTGCGGGAATACAAATGACCCTTAGCCGTACTATTAAGCCCGGAGATTATATCCATTTAACTTCGGGCGAAGAAGGGACAGTAGTGGATATTACCTGGAGGTCGACCACTTTGCTTACCCAATCAGATAATATGATTGTTATCCCCAATTCAAAACTGGCAACAACGATTATCACCAATTATTCTCTTCCCCAAAGAAACCTTTCTATTTCTGTACCGGTGGGAGTAAGTTATGACAGCGATTTGGAAAAAGTGGAACGTATTACAATGGAGCTTGCCGAAGCATTAATGAAAGAAAATGGAATAGAAACAAAACCTGTTTTTCGCTATAAGGAATTCGGGGGCTCTTCCATCAATTTTAAATTGACTATGGATGTCAATGAGTTTTCGCAACAATACCCCATGTTACACGAGTTTATTAAACGCCTTCATAAACGTTTTAAACAGGAGGGGATAGATATTCCTTATCCAACTACCTCGGTTTATTTAAAAAAGGAAACTACGGAATAAGAAAGAACACGAGTGCTTGTGTGGCGATACCAATTATAAGCCCTATGTATATTTCGAAGGTGTCGTGGGCTTTTAGCTTGTAGCGTGCTGTTGCTGTAAGAATAAGGATTGCAAATGCTCCGAGCAGCCACGGAAGAAGTTCCACATGAGTGTAGCGTATTAACCCAATCACAGTTCCGAAAAGGCCGCCAACACCCACACTATGAAAACTCACTTTTGTGAGAAGTGAAATTATAAGTGTCATCACAATGGAAATGTTTATTCCCAGCAAAAATATTTTTAAGGATTGGTCGGAAGTGGGTATAGTGTGAAAAGAATAATAAGCTAAAATAAAGCAGAGCGCAGTAAAAGCAAGCATAGTGCGCCTGTCATTTTCGGTGGGATGGGAGATGCTTGAAATCCTTCCTAATTTGAGGAGTGCCCCGGTCAAACAAAGCGGCAAAACATACGTGCATACAAAAATTACCGCAAGTACTATCAGCCAGGGCTTATCGGTATCTAAGGGAATAAAGAGATGGGGATCGCACCATAGTACAACGAAGGCTCCCAAAGTAGGCATCAGTGCCGGATGAAATAGATAAGAGATAGCGGTCCATACATTTTTCCCCATAGTTATTAAAGTTCTTTTCTCATTCTTGCAACCGGAATACCCAGCTGTTCCCTATATTTTGCCACTGTTCTGCGCGCTACGTTATACCCTTTTTGTTCCAGCAAAGTTACAAGCGCATCATCATTGACAGGTTTCTTTTTGTTTTCAGTGTTTATAATTTCCTGCAACAGATTTTTCACCTCGTTCACCGAAACTTCTTCCCCGCTTTCTTTTTGAAAAGATTCTGAGAAGAGATTTTTTAATAAAAATGTTCCGAAATTCGTTTGAACATATTTACTGCTGACTACCCTCGAAATAGTAGATATATCAAGCTCTGTAGCCTTGGCAATATCTTTTAGCAGCATAGGGCGGAGTTTATTTTCATCTCCCTCCGCAAAAAAGTCGGGCTGATAATCCAATATGGCTTTCATTACTCTCTGCAAGGTATCTTCCCGTTGCTTAATAGCATTGATGAACCCATTTGCTGCTTCTGTTTTTGTTTTTGCAAAGGTTGCTGCTTCGCGCTGCATTTTGTCCATTCCCTTTTTTCTCTCTGCCAATTCAATGTATATGGGGCTCAGCCGCAGGTTTGAAGATAATGACCCGTTTAATGCGGCTTCAGGCCCATCGCCTAAATTCGTAATTACAAAATCCGGAACTACCAGGTTGGCATTCGTAGCGACATCTATATATGCTTGTCCCGGCTTGGGGTCCAGCTTAACTATTTCATGTATGGCAGCCTTGAGTGTCTCCTCATCAGTTTTACAAAGCTCTTTCAGCTTATCATAGTTTTTGTGTGTAAATTCTTCAAATCCTTTTTCCAGTATCAGCGAAGCAAGTTGCATAATAGTATTATTTGTGCTACCTGATTCGTGCTCTGTTCTATCAAGTTGTATTTCTAGGCACTCCTTAAGGTCTCTTGCACCCACACCGGGCGGGTCAAACTCTTGTATTATTTTTAGTAAAGGTTCCAGTTCCTTTTCATCAGTAAGAACATTTTGTTGAAAAGTAACATCATTTGAAATAGAATATAAATCCCTTCGCAGGTAACCGTCATCATCAATGTTGCCAATAATATATTCGCCTAACATTTCCTGCCGTTCACTCAAATCCCTTAATCCAAGCTGGAAGCGCAGGGAATCCTGGAAAGAAAAAGAATCAGCAAGGGTTGATCCCCTCTCCTCTTTTTCAGAATAGTTATTTACACTTAATTTGTAGGCAGGAACATATTCATCATTATCCTCCATGAATTCTTCCGCATCGTAATCATCACCATCATCCTTTTTTTCATTTGCAAAATCTTCCTCTTCGTTTTCCTGCTTTTCTTCCGGGGGCTCATCCAGCCTTTCGGTCATATCTTCAAGGGCAGGATTGTTTTCTATTTCTTCTTTTATGCGTTGCTCCATAGATGCAACAGGCAATAGCAGCAGCTTCTGCACCAAAATTTGATTGGGAGTAAGTTTTAGCTGTTGCTTTTGTTGCAGGGTCTGGCGAAGCATAATAAAATAATATGACGAACAAGTCTATTTAAAACTCTGCGTTCTTGGGTGTGCGCGGAAATGGTATTACATCGCGCATATTGCTCATCCCGGTTATAAACATAATGAGCCTTTCCAAACCCAGTCCAAAGCCGGAGTGGGGTGCCGTGCCAAATTTTCTCAGGTCGAGATACCAGCCCATTTCTTTTTCGGGTAAGCCCATTTCCCTTATTCTTGCCAGCAGTTTATCATAGTTTTCTTCCCGCTGCGAACCACCCATTATTTCACCCACATAAGGGAAAAGCACATCCATGCCTCTTACCGTTTTGCCATCCTCATTTAGTTTCATATAAAAGGCTTTGATACCCTTGGGATAATCGGTAACCATAACTGGAGACTTAAAATGTTCAACTAAATAGTTTTCATGTTCCTTTTGCAAATCGCTGCCCCATTCAGGTTTAAATTCAAATTTTTTATTGGAAGATTTTAAAACCTCAATCCCTTCCGTGTAAGTAATTCTTTTGAATGTGACATCTTTTACCGTGTTCAACCTATTCAGTAGTTCCTTATCGTACATGTTGTTGAGGAAGGTGAGGTCATCCATGCAGTTTTCTAACGCATAGCGCACCAAATATTTTAGCATATCCTCCGCTACGTTCATATTGTCTGTAATATCGTAAAAAGCCATTTCGGGCTCAATCATCCAGAACTCGGCCAGGTGGCGGGGGGTGTTGGAATTTTCAGCACGAAAGGTGGGCCCGAATGTATACACCTTCGAAAGGGCCATAGCAGCCGTTTCCGCTTCCAACTGCCCTGAAACGGTGAGGTTGGTTTCTTTTCCAAAAAAGTCTTCTTTATAATCTATAGAGCCATCCTCATTTTTCGGGGGATTTTTCATATCAAGTGTAGTAACGCGGAACATTTCACCCGCTCCCTCGGCATCAGAGCCGGTAATAACAGGAGTGTTAAGATAAAAAAAACCGTTATCGTTAAAATATTTATGGATGGCATAGGACATAGCATGGCGTATTCGCATCACCGCTCCCAATGTATTGGTACGGGGACGGAGGTGTGCTATCTCCCTCAAAAATTCAAGGGTGTGGCCTTTTTTCTGCAACGGATAACTTTCATCGGCGCCGCCATATAGTTTTATTTCCTTTGCCTGTATTTCAACAGTTTGTCCTTGTCCCAATGATTTAACGAGAGTGCCGTTTACCAATAGGCAGGAGCCGGTAGTAATGCTTTTCAGTGTTTCTTCCAGGAAGCTTTCTATATTGGCAACTACCTGTATATTATGTATAATGGAACCATCATTAATGGCAATAAAAACAACTTGCTTACTGTCTCTTTTTGTGCGGACCCATCCCTGCACAGTTACTTCCTTGTCATAGTCAGTGGATTTTAATAATTCTTTTACGCTAGTGGTAATCATAATATGTATTTATTTTCCGGCTTTTAAAGCAGAGTGCAAAGTTATCCGTCTTGGCATTACGACAGGTATGCAATCCTTGCAAAATTATTTTCACCTGTTTTTCAGCCGATTTTATTATTCCTTGCAAATAAAACTTACAAAACTAAAATAGTTTTTATAGTTTTGCGTCTTCGTTTTAAGAAATGAGTACCGAGGAACAAATATTAAAAGGAGCAAACGAACTTTTTTTCCGCTACGGAATAAAAGGAATTACCATGGACGATGTGGCAAAGCATTTGTCCGTTTCCAAGCGTACCATATATGAAAAGTTCCCCAATAAAGATGCTATTATAGAAATCCTGCTAAGGCAGCATTTAGACAAGCATTTGGAAGATTTTAAAAAATTCCGCGAGGTTGCTGCTAATGCCATTGAAGAAATTCTGATGATGCTGCAACCCCTGAAAGAGGTATTTGAATCTATAAATCCCCGCCTGTTGCTCGAGTTGAAAAAATTTCACCCGGAATTGTGGGAGGAATTTCAAAAATTCAAAAAAACAGCGTTGATGGAAACGCTAATATCGAATATGAAGAGGGGTATGAAAGAAGGGTTGTACCGGGAGGATATAGATGTAAATGTATTGGCAGTTTTGCGAATTGAAGAAGTGGAACTTGCCTGGAATGCTGAAATATACCCACCCTCGGAATTTAACCTGGCAAACGTACAGATATGCCTGCTAGACCATTTCATCTTTGGTATTACTAACGTAAAGGGCCATAGTGTTGCTGAAAAGTATAAAAAACAATTACATATAAACGGAACGATATGAGTAGAATAAAGACAGGTTTTTTAATCATTTTATTGTGCTGGGCGATGCAGGCGTTTTCGCAAAAGAAGACGGACAGCATTTTTCATCTTTCGCTGCGGCAAAGTATTGACTATGCGCTGGCACACCAGGCTAATGTTATGAATGCGAAATATGAAGTGGGCAAGGCAGACGCCCATGTGAAAGAAATAATTGGGATAGGGCTTCCCCAGGTAAACGGATTCATTAATGTATCGGATTATGTCCAGATTCCTACCACACTTATTCCTGCCCAGTTTTTGGGCGGCCCTTCCGGTGAATTTATTCCACTTCAATTTGGTACACAGTATAACGCTACGGGAGAAATAGATGCGTCGCAACTCCTTTTCGATGGGAGCTACATTGTGGGGTTGGAAGCCACTAAAACATACAGGGCGCTTGCCAACCAAAGCCTTACACTTGCCAATACACAGGCTGTTTCAGTAGTTTGCAAGTCATATTACCTGGTGCTTGTAAATAAATGGAAATTGCAAATGACCGAAGCAGATGTCAACCGGTTGAAGAAACTGATGGACGAAACAGAAAAAATGAATGAGGCCGGGTTTACTGAAAAAGTAGATTATGACAGAATTAAAGTAAATTATAATAATATAAAAACACTCCAAACAACCATGGAGAAGGTAGTTATATTAAGTTATAAAACACTGAAGTTCCAGATGGGAATGCCGATTGCGGACAGCATTACTCTTACGGATAGTTTGAAGAGCCTTCCGTTAAATCCTGATTTGGAGAATGACACTTCCTTTAAAGCCAACAACAGGATTGAATATGCCATTGCACAAACTAACTTGTGGGGCAGCCACCTGCAATTACGCAGGGACCGGTACTCCTATTTTCCAAACCTGCTATTAACAGGCAGTGTAAACAGGGTGAACCAGGGTGAAACAACCCAGTTCTTTAATGGCTCCCAACCCTGGTATCCTACAGCTATAGTAGGCTTAAGGATGAACATACCCATTTTTGACGGGCTGCAAAAAAATTACCGCATACAGCAGGATAAATACCTTGTTCAGGAAGAAGAATTACAGTTGAACACCTTAAAGGAAAGTATTTCCCTGGAGATAGCGAACAGTTCAACCAACCTGGAGAATGCGCTGGCTGATTTGAAAAATCAAAAAGAAAATATGGAGCTTGCACAAAGTGTGGAGCATGATACCAAACTGAAATATGAAGCGGGAACTGGTTCTAACCTAGAAGTGGTGGATGCCGAAACTTCCCTGACCGAAGCCGAAACAAATTATTACAATGCACTATATAATGCATTGGTAGCAAAAGTAGATTACGAACAAGCAAAAGGAACCCTTTTTAAAAAATAAATAAACAATGGCTATGAAAAAACAACATGTAATAATTATGCTGTTAGCGCTGGCGGCAGGATGTAAACCACATCAGGCAAATAATGGTATGAATACGCTTGATGCAAATAAGGCAAAACTTGCCGAGTTGAAAAAACAAGATGCGGATTTAAGGGATAAAATACAAGTCCTGCAAGACAGTATAAAAGCTGAGGGCGGGAATGAAGTTAAAAGCGTTAAGGTGGAAATCCAGGACATTGCTTTGCAGCCATTCAAGCATTATGTAGAGGTGCAGGCGGCAGTTTATGGGCAGGACAACATCAATGTAAATGCCGAAATGCCGGGAGTAGTGAAAAATATTTACGTTACTGAAGGTGATAAAGTAAATAAAGGGGACGTATTGGCTTGTATTGATGATGCGGTTCTCCAGCAAAATATCATGGAGATACAAACGAATCTTGACCTTGCTAAAACTTTATATGAAAAGCAAAAAGGTTTGTGGGACCAAAAAATTGGAACAGAAGTTCAATACCTGAGTGCCAAGAGCAATTACGAGTCACTGCAAAAAAGATTGTCGGGAATCCAGCAACAGGATGATATGTCGAAAATAAAATCACCTATTGACGGAACCGTAGATGCTGTGAAAATACGAGTAGGTGAGTCTGTAGGCCCGGGTTTGCCAACCATACAAGTAGTAAACAGCGACCAACTGAAAGTAAGAGGAAATGTAACCGAAGCATACATTGCTGATATTCACCAGGGCGATTCTATGCTGGTTAGTTTCCCTGATTTGCATAAAGAAATACCTGCCGTTACCAGTTATGTTTCGAGTGCCATTGATATAGTGAACCGGACATTTATGGTGGAAGTAAAACTTCCGCAAAATCCCAACTATCATCCCAATATGATTGCGATGATGAAAATTGTTGACTATGCCAGCCCTTCGGCCGTAATTATTCCTATCAATGTAGTGCAGAGCGACCCGACAGGTTCCTTTGTATTTGTTGCAAGAAATCAAAACGGTACGATGGTTGCGAATAAAACTATGGTAAAAGTTGGAAAAGTATATGGAGGCAATGCTGAAATAACAGACGGGCTAAAAGCCGGTGATAAAATTATTACCGTTGGATACGATGACCTGAATAATGGAGACGCAATCAGTTTATAAATTGAGCCATGAAAGATATTTTTAAAGAATTTAAGCCGAGCAGTTGGGCAATTGATAACCGAATCAGCATTTTTGTAATTACGGTTATTGTTATCCTGTGGGGTATTATATCCTATGTAAATATTCCCAAGGAAAAATTCCCGGATATTGAGCTGCCTACCATTGTGGTGGAAACCATTTACCCTGGAACATCTCCGTCGGATATGGAGAATCTGGTGACACGCCATATTGAAAAGGAAGCCAAGGCAACTTCCGGGATAAAGAAAATAACCAGTCATTCTTACCAGGATTTTTCGGTTATCATTGTAGAGTTTAATACTGATGTAACTATTGCTGATGCGAAGCAAAAAGTAAAAGATGCAGTAGATAAGGCAAAACCGGACCTCCCTTCTGACCTGCCCAATCCGCCGCAAGTAAATGATATCAACTTTGCTGATTTCCCAATTCTGTATGTAAACCTGTCAGGTGATTTTGATTTGGCACGGCTGAAAAAATATGCCGATGACATGAAAGATAAAATTGAAGGGCTGCCTGAAATTACACGTGTAGATGAAGTGGGTGCACTCGACAGGGAAATACAGGTGAATGTAAATATGTATAAAATGCAGGCTGCCGAAGTAACTATGGAAGACATTGAACGAGCAGTGGCATCGGAAAACCTGGTAGTTTCGGGAGGAACAGTTACGATGGGTGACAGGGAACGCTCGCTCACTGTTTCGGGGCAATTTCATAATATGGACCAGATATGCAATTTAGTATTGCGTTCTATGGGTGGTGCTACGCTCTATCTCAAAGATATTGCAGCCGTGAAAGATACTTTTGCAGATGCCCAGAGCTATGCACGCTTAGATAAGAAGAATGTAATTTCATTGAATATTATTAAGCGTAGTGGAGCGAACCTGATTGACGCTTCTGACAAAGTGCAGAACCTTGTAAAAGATATGCAGGCAAATGTATTTCCAAAAAACCTGCATATAACTATTACTGGCGACCAGAGCGACCAAACACGGCATACCCTGAAAGACCTTATTAATACAATTATTATAGGTTTTGTTTTAGTTACGTTATTGCTGACATTTTTCATGGGCCCTACGAATGCTTTATTTGTTGGGCTTTCAGTACCCTTATCCATGTGCCTTGCATTTATGCTATTACCGGGTATTGGTTTCTCTATGAACATGATTGTGCTTTTCGCATTCCTGCTAGGGCTGGGTATAGTGGTGGACGATGCTATTGTGGTTATTGAAAATACCCACCGGATATATGAAAACGGCAAAGTAGATATTGTGAAAGCTGCAAAGGGTGCGGCGGGCGAAGTGTTTCTGCCGGTATTAGCAGGTACGCTTACCACATTGGCTCCATTTATTCCGCTTGCATTCTGGACGGGGCTTATCGGGAAATTTATGCACTACATGCCCGTAACGCTCATTATTACGTTGATGGCATCACTGCTGGTGGCATACATCATCAACCCGGTGTTTGCAGTCTCCTTTATGCGGCCGCATAAAGAAGGAGAGGCACACAAACCCAAGTGGACGAGGGGACTCTCCATAACCACCCTTATTTTTGTTGCCGTAGTACTTGTATGCTATGCTGCGGGAGGAGTAGGCATGGGGAATTTTCTTATTCTTCTTTTGTTGATATTTTTAATTTATCGCTTCCTGCTGGCAAGTGTTGTAAAGAATTTCCAGACAAAAACATGGCCTTCGTTTCAAAGAGGGTATAGCAATTTTATGCATAAGTGCGTGAAGCATCCTTTTATTGTGATGTCTTGTACCCTTGGGCTATTTGTACTATCTATCGTGCTGATGACAGTGCGTACGCCCAATGTGGTATTCTTCCCCAGCGGTGACCCAAATATGATTAATGTGTTCTTAAATCTTCCTGTGGGAACAGATATACATTACACCGATTCATTAACCCATGTGTTGGAAGACAGGGTGTATAAAGTAATAGGCCCCAAAAACGATATTGTACAGTCGGTGATAACAAATGTTGCCATTGGCGCGTCAGACCCTGCTGATAATGATAATGGAACATATCCCAATAAGAGTAAGATTACAGTCAACTTTGTTGATTACTCTTTGAGGCATGGCATTTCCACACGTAAATACAAGGATACCTTGCAAAAGGTTATGGTGGGTATCCCCGGTGCTGAAATTACCGTTGACCAGGAAAAGAATGGACCACCAACCGGAAAGCCTGTTAATATTGAAGTGAGGGGAGATGATTATAAACAACTGGTAAATGTGTCGCAAGGATTGTTGCATTATTTAGATTCGCTGGATATTCCCGGAGTGGAACAATTAAAATCGGATTTGCAAAAAAATAAACCCGAAATAGTTTTTGATATTGACAGGGAGCGTGCCAATTTCGAGGGCGTGAGTACAGGGCAAATCGGGACGGAAATCCGTACAGCAGTTTATGGAAATGAAGCCTCGAAATACCGCGACCTGAATGATGAATATCCTATTATGATACGCTACCAAAGGGACCAGCGGGAAGACATTAACGCACTTAAAAATTTGGATGTTACCTTCCGCGATATGAATATGCATGGAGATATACGGCAGATTCCTATTTCTTCTTTTGCCAATATTCATTATGGTAGAACTTACGGTTCCATTACCCGCCTAAATGAAAAGCCTGTTATTACTATTTCTTCCAACGTGTTGGGCGGATACAATCCTAATAATGTGGTGGCACAAGTAACCTCCGCTATTCACAATTTCCACACCCCGACCGGAGTGGACGTGGAGCTAACCGGGGAACAACAGGACCAGAAGGAAACAATGAATTTCTTACAGGGAGCGCTGGGTGTTTCCATTGCACTTATTTTTATTATCCTCATTACGCTGTTTAATTCCGTTAGCAAGCCGTTTATTATTCTCACAGAAGTAATTTTCTGCGTGGTGGGTATTATGCTGGGCTTTGGTATTACCAAAATGGATATGAGTATTGTAATGTGTGGTGTAGGGTTTATAGCGTTAGCAGGGCTTGTAGTGAGAAATGGCATATTGCTTGTAGAGTTTACAGATATGCTCATCAAGCAGGGCTATAGCGTAAGAGATGCTGTGGTGGAAGCGGGCCGTATACGTATGACCCCCGTTATACTGACGGCTACTGCTACTATCCTGGGGCTTATTCCTTTGGCGGTAGGACTGAATATTGATTTCGGGACACTATTCAACGAACTAAATCCACATATCTATTTTGGTGGTGATAGCGTAGCTTTCTGGGGGCCGTTGGCATGGACCATGATATTCGGGTTGGGATTTGCAACTTTCCTTACCCTTATATTATTGCCTGTTTTATATTATGCTTCTGAAGTAATTCGCCATAGTATTGTTACGGATAAAAGCATGTTTAAAAATATTTTCTCGTGGAAGGGCAGAATGCGCAGAACGGAATATTGGCTTTATTTCCTTGGAGGCTTACTATTTTTGATGGTGCTTTCAATGATGGGTGGAAGTGCCCCAACAATGTATTTTTCTGCTGTCGCTGCTGTACTTAAAATACTCTTAGTGGCTTTCCTGGTAATACAGGGTATTAAAAGATGTCACGATATGGGTTATAGAGGCTGGTGGCAACTTATCCCACTCTGGAACTTTGTATTGCTTTTCGGAGATAGTGAAAAAGAAGCTAATGAATACGGGAAATGTCCTAAAAGCTTTGGCGAAGAAGCAGTGCATATAGAGGAACTCGAAACAATCCCTGTTTAATAGTCCATTCTTTTTTTGAGCTAAGGCTATGATATTAATTGTAGCTTTAGCTCAATTATTATTGATATATGTCAATAATTTATCCTGTGACAAATAATCAGTATAGTTCGTCTTATGCCAAATTTTAAAATTAATTTGAAGTGAGGAGAGTTACTTGCCTTGCTATATTATTATTATTTGCAAATGCAGGAATTGCGGCTAACCTGAAAGGAAAAATTTCAGATGAAAGTAAGCAGCCTATTCCATTTGCAGCGGTGTATATAGAAGGCACTACGGAAGGAACACTTTCAAATTTCGACGGAGACTATTCTTTGGAGCTTGCACCGGGCACTTACAAAATAGCCTACCAGTTGATAGGCTACAATGTTCATACCGAAATGGTGACGATTGCCTCTACGGACATAGTGCGTAATGTGCAATTAAAATCGGAAGGAGTAAATATATCTGCGGTTACTGTAAATGCCAGCAGCGAAGACCCTGCGTATGCTATTATGCGGCATGCCATAAAAATGCGGAAATACTACCTTGAACAGGTGAAGGCTTATTCCTGCGATGTTTACATAAAAGGATTGCAGCGGATAAAAAAGCATCCTAAAAAAATTATGGGACTGACCTTAAATTTTAGCCGTATGGATAGTAATTCGGGCATCATATATCTTTCTGAGTCAGTATCCAAATTTAATTTTATGCAGCCCAATAAAATTAAAGAAGAAATGATTTCATCGCGGGTTAGCGGGAATAACCAGGCTTTTAGCTATAACCAGGAATCGGAAATGCTCATTAATTTTTACCAGGATAATGTTAACATTGATGAGTTAAGCGAACGGGGCTTTGTATCGCCGGTTTCGGGCAGTGCCCTGTTTTATTACAATTATAAACTGGCAGGAGTAATTAACGATAGTGGCAGGATAATAGACAAGATAGCAGTAATTCCCAAACGAAAATATGATCCTGTTTTCAGAGGATACATTTATATTTTAGAGGATGGGTGGCGCATTTATAGCACAGACTTGTATTTGTGCAAGGATGACCAGATTGATTTTGTTGACACTCTTCACATAAGCCAGGAGTTCCTCCCGGTGAAGCCTGATACCTGGCTAGTGTTCTCTAATAAGTTGCGATTTAATTTCAGCATATTTGGCATAGTGGGCGAGGGTTCTTTTGTTGCTATGAACAGTAATTACAATATCAATCCCGATTTTCCTAAAAGGTTTTTTAATGGAGAAGTGATGAAGGTTGACACAGGCTCTAATAAAAAAGATACTTCTTACTGGAATAAAACCCGTCCCATACAACTTAGCCATGAAGAGACGCACGACTACCACAAGCGCGACAGTATGCAAAAAATATATGATTCAAAGCCCTATCTCGATTCTATTGATAAACGCAGCAATAAATTTCATTTAGCTAATACTATTTTAGGGTATAACCACTATAGCAGATACAGTAAAGAGAATTGGCATATCAATCCATTAATTGAATCTATCAGTTTTAATACAGTACAGGGCTGGTGTGCAGGGCTGAGAGTGAGTTACAGTAAAATGTATACTGACAATAAATACTTATTTATTAATGCCGGCGGGGGATATGGATTTTCAAGCAAACAACCTTATGGAGATATTACTCTTAGTTATGCCTATAACCCGGTAAAAAGGGCATCCTTTAGTGTTGGTGCCGGAGATGATGATGTGCAATTCAACAACCGGAATCCTATATCACCTTTTATTAATTCGCTCTATACCTTGTTTGAAGATGAGAATTATATGAAGCTTTATCGCAGGGCTTATGTTTTTGGCCATCATCAAAATGAACTGGTGAACGGAGTTACACTTGCCGAATCGATAGACTATTCAGACCGCATGCCACTTATGAATACTACTACTTACAGGCTTGTTAATATTTCTTCAAGAACATACACTTCGAATGACCCCTTAAACCCGAACAGCGATGTTTCCAATTCGTTTACTGAAAGCCGGTCATTAAGCGGCTTGCTGGAACTGAGGATACATTTTAAGCAGCCATATGAGACCAGGCCAAACCAAAAGATTGTGTTAGATTCAAAATACCCGGTTCTAACTATTGATTACCGCAAAGCAGGAGGAAATTTTTCAAGCTCCGATGCGAACTACGATTATGTGAAATGTTCTATAACCGGACAGATAGGACTTAAATTGTTGGGTACTTCACAATATAGTGTTTCTGCCGGAAAATTTCTGACTACTCAAAATGTGCAGTTCATGGACTATACCCATTTTGACGGGAACCAGACTATATTTTCTTCTTTCCGCATCAGTGATTTTCAGTTGCTCGATTATTATAAATACAGCACCACGGGCCCTTTTGTGGAGGCTCATTTTGAACACAACTTCCAAAGCTTTATATTAAATAAGCTGCCGTTGCTTCGCAAGTTGAAATTGGATGAGATAGTGGGCGTAAATTATCTCAATACTAATACTCTTCCTTCCTATGTTGAGTTTTATGCAGGGATATCGAAATTGCTCGCATTCCGTTTAGAGGCTGTGGAATCATATTCTTCCAACCAAAGTCCAATGACAGGAATAAGATTAGGGATTACCTTAAATTAAAACCTTACTTACTCTGCCCAAGTAGGGCAAGCGACTCCTTGATAGTAATGCGGGTATCATTTTTATAAGCTACCACGCAGGCATCCTGCAAACCGGTTTTTATCAATTGGTCGCGGAAATCAATAGCCGATTTTAAGTCATGAAACTGACCAATAGAATAACGGGTAAAATCAGTATCTTTTGTAACATATACTTTGCCTTTTACTCCATGAACTTTTATAGATTTTACAGAAAGAGGTTGCTTTAAAGCTAAAATCTGTACCCGGTAAATTATTTGATTATTGCTTTGTACTATACCGGCATTAGCAATATTTCCGGCATAT
>Ga0206823_1080_pt1 | contig 25412 bp, 22 predicted proteins | sample Alteio_BWOrgCont_81_FD_152868 | JGI IMG/M metagenome (GOLD analysis project Ga0206823, IMG submission 152868) | Enriched cells from forest soil in Barre Woods Harvard Forest LTER site, Petersham, Massachusetts, United States -... | ecosystem: Environmental > Terrestrial > Soil > Temperate forest >...
ATCGCAAATTACAATTGATCTGGATGGTTCAGGCAACTTTCACATTCGTCACGTGAAGAATATCAGTGGACCATTTTTAAATGAGATTAACAGGATAAATTGTCTGAACAACCTGGTGTACGTGTCAACCAACAACGGTCTTGTGACTTTCGATAAGAATACGATCAACTTGAATCCCGTTCCTCCACCTGTTTACTTTACCGGAATTACCATCAATAATAAAGAAATTCATCCGGGCGGTGATGAAATCAGATTACATCACGATGAAAATTATATTGTAATAAACTATGTCGGCCTTTCGTTTCAGGATGCCGGCAATATTTTTTATCGTTACAAAATGGAGGGCATAGACAGTAATTGGATTTACACGAAAAACAGAAATGTACAATATCCTAAACTTCCCCCGGGTCAGTATAAATTCATTGTAAGCGCAGAGAATAATGATGGTTTGTGGAACCAGGAAGGTGCCACAATTCAATTTGCCATTACACCTCCGTTTTGGGCTACCTGGATGGCAAGAAGTTTTTTTATTTCAGCATTAGTTCTTTTTATTTTTTGGAGAATCAGAACGATTAAAATCAGAGAAAAAAATAAGACTGAGGCTAATAAGCAATTAGCAAATATGAAATTAAAAACCTTACAAGCTCAGATGAATCCTCATTTTTTATTCAACAGCTTCAATACTCTTGCTACCTTAGCGGAGGCAAAATCGGCAGAAACTCCTAAATTTATAATCGCGCTTTCAAAATTTTACCGGTATTCACTTCAGCACAACGACGAGGAATTTATTCAATTGGAAGTCGAAATTAAGTATGTGGAGGGATATATATATATGTTAAAGATCCGTTTTCAGGAACTTCTCAATGTAATTTGGGAAATTGAGGATAAATATAAAGGTTTTCTGGTACCTGCCAGAGCCTTGCAACTGCTTATAGAAAATGTTGCTAAACACAATTCAATATCCATTGATAAACCTTTAGATGTAGAAATTGCAACCACAGCGAACAACTCATTAATTATAAAGAACAAGTTGCAGCCAAAATTAATTAAAAGTGAATCTGCAGGAATTGGACTTGACAGCATCAGAGAACGTTATAAACTTATTACAGGCAAGGAAATAAATGTAATTCAGACAAATGAATTTTTTTTAGTAGAATTGCCTCTTATTAATCCTCAGCATGCATGAGAATACTGATAATAGAAGATGAGCTGCCAGCAGCAGAGAGGGCAAAACAAATACTGTCCGAAATAGACCCGAATATGAATGTTTTGCAGGTATGCAATACGATCGAATCATCCGTTAAATGGCTGAAAACCAATCCCGCCCCAGACCTTATTTTGATGGACATTGAATTAAGGGACGGCCGAAGTTTTGAAATATTTGGAAGAGTACCAATTTCCTCACCTGTTGTCTTCATTACGGCATACGATGAATTTGCAATTAAAGCAATAAAGTTCAGCGCCTTGGATTACCTGCTTAAACCAATTGATCGGGATGAACTTACGCTTGCCATTCAAAAAATAAAAAACATATCAGAAAAGAAAAATACCATTCCGTCGGATTATTCTGTTTTGCATCAATTTGCATCGATCATTTCAGCAGGGAGAATACCTAAACGAATTGCAGTTAATAATATGAATACTACACTGTTTGTTGATATTGATGAGATTATTCATTTAGAGGCAGACTCCAACTATACGAAAATATTTCTAACAAATGATAAAAAGATAATTTCATCGAAGACTTTGAAAGAATATGAAGAATTGTTGTCTGGGTTGAGCTTTTTAAGAGTTCACAGTGCTCATCTGATTAATTTGGCATTTGTAGAAAAATACATTAAAGGTGACGGGGGCACCTTGGTGATGAAAGATGGCTCCAATATTGAAGTCTCCCGTCAGAGAAAAAAGAATCTGCTGATAACCCTTTCTTTAACTCAATAAGGATCATCCAATTGAATTAATGTGGAAAATTGACAATATGTCAATTACCTTTCAAAGTGCACCAACTGCTAATTGGATACTGCCATTGGCTAATTTAGCATTGCACTATCGTATCTGCTTCTTATTTTTGCTTCATTCAACTAAATCCACAACTATGAAAATCATTAAATACTTTGTTTTTTTATTTGTTTCATTTCAACATATTCTGTCCATGTCTGCTGCAGGACAATGCAATGAAGTTGTTTTTACCGACAATTTCTCTTCTTCTTCCTCCTGGACAACAATAGGTTCTGAAGTTTCCATCGGGGCAGGCAAATGCAACTTTGTGAACGCATACGACGGTTCGTATAATAAAATATATAAAAGTGTCGGGAGTGTGCTTTCCGACACCTATTTTAAAGCTGAATTCGATTTGTCAATAACAAGCCCCAATCCATCCGGAAATGGATCAGGGCATGACCTGCTGTGCCTGACTGCAGGAACTCTGGACTGGGAAAATTACGATGCATCGATGAGTTACCAGGTGACCAATCAGGATGGAATCCAAGTTAACCTTGGTTCTCCCGGTGGAGTATCAGATAACAATATTAACAATTGGGTATTTGGTATTGGTGCGAAAAAAGGAACAGTCGTTCAAAGTTCGTCTGCCACCATACCCGCATCTTCCTTGATAAAGAATTATTACCTCCGTTTGGAGCGTCTTTCCAAAGGAAAGACCCAATTAAGTATTTTTTCCGATTCGGCACGAACAGTTTCTCTGCCAGGCTCCCCGGTAATTTTCACGATCGATTCTACCATTACCGGTTTAAATACGATTCAACACGGTGTTCACACAGGAGGAAATAGCGCAAGAATGCTAAACGCAACACTTGATAACGATGCCATTTGTGATAACAATAATCGGAATGAAATAACAGAATACAGCTATTTTGCAGACTGTAAAATTTATCCCAATCCCACCAATACCAATTTTATAATAGAAACCAATTTTCTTCAAAAACAGCTATTGCAAATTATGGATATGAATGGCAGGTTGGTGTTAAATCAGGTTATTCAAACTACAAAAAGCCTGATTGATGTAAGTAATTTTGTATCGGGTATATATAATATCAGTATTTCCGGTGAAGAAGGTTTTGTAAATAAAAAACTGGTCATTATTAGATAAATTCTGCAAATGATTTATTAACTACGTTACTGAAAAAATCAAACAAGAAAAATAAATAACCAATCAAAAAATGTATGAAAATAACGCTACTAAAAACAACTGTAATTATCCTGATCGCAATTTCCTTTGTCACATGTAAGAAAAGTACACCTGCTTCATCCTCATCAACCAGTACTACTACTAATAATAACAACAATAATAATAATAATAATAATAATAATAATAAAGCAACCTTTGTAGCTACTGTTAACGGAACTGCCGTTACTTTTACTGGTTCAGCCACTTATACCAGTGCCCTCGGAGAGTTAACAATAACTGGAACGGCGGGCTCTTACGTTATAAATTTGGCAGACCTTGCACCAGCTGTAGGGTCTGTGACTCTGGCAAGCTATACTAGCTTTGCCTCCTATGCAACTATTGCCCAACTTAATAACAGTGAACTATGGGATACAGATGCCAACAATACAGGTACATTGACGCTTACCACCTACAATGCAAGCACTAAAACTGCTTCTGGAACTTTTTCATTCAAAGGGAATGAAACGAACCCAACTGCGGGTGCTTCAACGATCAATATTACAAGTGGTTCATTTGCCAATATCACTTGGCAATAGAAATAAGAAGATGCAACGAAATCGAATTATTTTGGCCGGTGTCAGTTCAGTAAAAGGAACTTCGCCGGAAAAGTTGGTTTGATTTACATTGATTCCTTGACTTAATTGAAAACTCAAAGGCTGATTTCTGGCTCTATATACACCGTCATGTAAATGTTCCGGAATTTAAGATTGGTGAAACTAAATTGAATACAAATCAATTGGGATATTTAGCCTACGGAGAGCGTGCTTCATTCACAGAATGAAAAATTTCAAAAAGTTTTGTAATTTGGCTAACGTGGAAAGCAAACTACGCATTACATAATCCTCAGCATGCCAAAAGACAAGTGCAAAATTATTTACACTGCTATTTTCACAACCTGGCTGGATGAATTCGGTATTTGCAGAACTGTTGTAAAAACAAATGCTGTTATAACACTAAAGGATGCTCAGGAAAATACATCCGCTGTGAACAGGATTTCTGATAATGGTTGCCCCCCGCTACTTGTTGATCTACGTGAGATTAAATCAATTAACAAAGACGCACGTGACCACTTTGCGATGCGCGACCGTAAACCAGGAATCACTGCAATAGCCATGCTGCTCAAATCCCCGTTGAGCAAGGTGATCGGAAATTTCTTTCTGGGCATCAATATGCCAAGTGTTCCAACGAAATTGTTTACATCTGAAGAACGGGCGATCGAATGGCTCAGAAAAAATTTCATAAAAACACGTCCTGCTTAAAACATGGATAAAAAGTCCAACAGGGTATATGATAAAATATTCCGACTGGCCGGAGATGCTTTTAATGGGCATGAAAGAACGCCTAAACACTTGCTAAGAGCGTTGAATAAGGTGGAAGGCGAACTTAAAAGGAGCAGGATTAATCATATTGAAACGACTAAGCGGATAAATAATATATTAAAAGTCATTGAAGCTTACGCCAGGCTTGATCTTCAAAAAAAAGCTCCGGTGGGAAGATCAGGAAACCATTTTGACGCTCTTGCGACTGGCATCAACATGCTTGGTGAAGAGCTTCAATCATCAACTGTCTCTTTGAACGAAAAAGTGGTTTTGTTAAAAGAAGTACATCACCGGGTTAAAAATAACTTGCAGATTATTTCAAGTTTATTACGATTACAAGCAGATCAGATCGGTGACAAGAAGTTGGCAAGTATTTTTTGTGATAACCAACGCAGAATACAATCCATGGCACTTGTTCATGAAACCTTATACAGGTCAAAGAATATTTCCAAGGTTAATTTTGCCAATTACCTGGAAATACTTGTCCGTTCAGCTAAAGGGGCTTATACAGATGTTCGTAAAATTCAATTTCAAATAGAAGCTGAATCGCATGAGCTAAGGATAGATATTGCGATTCCCTGTGGCCTGATTATTAACGAGCTTGTTACGAATAGCTTTAAATATGCATTTAATGGACGAACGAAGGGCAAGATTCAATTAAAATTCGGGAGAGAGGTTTCGAAAGGAAAGGGCTTCTATAAACTCACTGTCTCTGACAATGGAGTGGGGCTCCCTAAAAATTTTAATATAAACAACTCCGGCGCTCTCGGTTTACAACTGGTAAGTCTGTTAATTGAACAGCTTGGTGGCAAGTTGTTGGTTAAAAGTAACAACGGTACTTCATTTTCTATTGTTTTTCCTTCGATGATTATAATGTACCCCTGATTTAAGACAGGTAATTAAGGTGAGTTAAATTAACGCATACAAGGATTTCTGGACGATTGCTACTGCGTTATGTAAAGGGATTGCTTGAAACTAAAAGGTTTGTGGTGGTTGAAATGCTTAACCAGAAGAAAAGATGATATTAAGATTTCGGTATCATTCTTACCAAATCAAAATACATGGAGCGTGTTTTTTTCTCTGCATCTTTTTCAGTCAGTAGTGTAAATTCATTCTTCTGATAGAAGTTGATTACCTGCGGATTATTATAAGCATCAACCAATACAAAGCGACAACCTGTTTTGTTTTCAGAGGTAAACCAGTTTTTAATAAAAAATAGAATATCTGAACCGAGATTGTTCCCTTTAAATTTGCTACTCACGCCAATACGCCCAATCATAACAGCAGGATAGTCTTTCCGTCTTTTACGGTTAGATACCTTTCGGCTTAAATTATTCCACTTTTCATAATCAGCATCTTTTAAGGAGTCGTTTGAAACGGAGAAAAATGCAACGACTTCGCTTTGTTTATTCTCAAACAGATAGGTAACGGAAAGAAGTTCGTTTTGATAGTTCCACGCATCATTGCGGATAAAGTCATTTAAGTCATCGTCCCCACAGTCAAAATCTTTGGTTTCATTTCGCTGGGAAAGTCGGGTAAATTGTAAGTCTTTTAAATTCATTAAAGGAAATAAGTAAGGGGAATGGGATTAGATAGTAGCTTTTGAAAGGATGGCATTAACAAGAGCAATGCCTCTGGTTCTTTCCTTTTTGGAAATACGCTTCCTTGTACTCTTTTTGAGTTCAGCGTTAAACCTTTTACTGTCTGTACCCCTGATTACGGGAGTTGGAGAAATTGGAAGTGCCATATCTTCTATTAATAGCTGGTACAAAGATAGGCAATATTTTCTATTATTGCCTGCAAATGGAAAAGACACAAAAGCGTAAGACCTACGATACACGGGTAAAATACCTTGTACGTAAAAATCTACTGCCCCAGCAGTACAAAGTTCAGATAAACCGGAGCCTGATAAGCAAATGGAGGAAGGAGCCAATGGAAAAGTATGTGGGCTACGAGCTGAACGATAACCTGACTGAAATGTATGAAATGATGAAGTTGGTATCAGAGAACGAAAGAATAAGGAAAACCCTTTGGGCATTTTACCGGATCAGCAGGACTTTACGGGACATAATCGGCAAGGAAGGATACGTTAGCAAATTGAAGCAACATAAAACACAAGTTGTCCAAACCATCCAAAGGACATATAAAGGAGTAGGTATTGGTCGGGCAATCCGGCTCATGGGAATTAGCGCAGGTACTTACAGGATCTGGGCGAAGGAGGAATTCTTCAAATGCGGTCATTCAATCAGTAAGTTATGCAATAACAATTACCCACAGCAATTGACCGTAAGGGAAATAAGGAAGATACATCGGCTACTGACCGACCCCAAAATTCTTCACTGGCCGATAATATCAGTTTGCTACTATGCCAGGCGAAAGGAAATCCTCAAAGTGCATCGGCACACCTGGTACAAATACGCCCGGCTGATGAAAATAAAGCGTCTGCGTCATAAAAAGATAGTCCGCAGGTATGATGAAGGACTACGGGCGAAAAGACCAAATGAGAAGTGGCACGCAGACATTACAGAACTGGAACTGAAGAACGGGATTACCTATTACATCTACCTTGTGATTGATAATTTTTCCAAATATATCCTTTCGTGGAGAATATCAAACAGGAAATGCCCACTGATACGGATAGAAACCTTTGAAGAAGCCATTGAAAAGACAAAGAAAATGGGCAGGAAGGGGAAGCCGCTGGAACTAATTGTTGATGTAGGCGGAGAAAACAACAATAAGAAAGTGCAATCCTTTCTTAAACAGCAAAAACCACCTATCCGTAAATATGTCGCTTTGCAGGACATAGAATATTCCAATGCAATAATAGAGGCTGTAAATAAAACAGTAAAATACGATTACCTGTTTCCAAAGAATATTTACGATGAAAAACAACTGTACAAGACTATGAAATGGACGGTAAAGGATTATAACGATGTCCGTCCACATGGAACTCTGAACGGATTAACGCCCAAGGAAGCCCAAAGGGGAAAATCGTATGATCCGGAATTCATAAAGGGACTTATGCAGGAGGTCAGGGAAGAAAGGATAAAATTCAACCAAGGACATACCTGCTTTGAATGCCCGTTCGGATGTAAGAGGTAAAAATCCTGGCGAAAGGCACTTTCCTGATAAAAAGTTAACAAATGACTTTACGGAAACTTTGAAGAAAGCAAGGTAAAACCTATTATTACCAAAGAAAACGATGTTTCTTATAAGAAACATTAACTGATAAAAGAGCTTGTGATTGCACTCCCATTCCATTTATAGAATAAGTAAATAAGTAGTGTTCTTTAGTATGACATTAATTAGGGTGAGAGGATCGTAAAGAACAATTTTTACCTGAACACCTGTAGTCTGTGGGAATCGAGTTTTAGGAAAATGAACAAGAGGATGGTGAAGGACCAGAGGGAGGAGCCTCCGTAGCTGAAGAAGGGGAGAGGGATGCCGATGACGGGGGCCAGGCCGATGGTCATTCCGACGTTTACCATGAGGTGAAAGAAAAAGATGGATGCGACTCCGTAGCCGAAGATCCTGCTGAAGGAGGATCGCTGTCGTTCTGCCATGTAGATGATGCGCATGATGAGCACGATAAACAGGCCGATGACGATGATGGATCCGGCGAAGCCCCATTCTTCACCTACCGTACAGAAGATAAAGTCGGTGTCCTGTTCGGGCACAAAATCGAATTTTGTCTGTGTCCCTTCGAGGTAGCCTTTGCCCCAGAAGCCACCGGAGCCGATGGCTATTTTCGCCTGGTTCACGTTGTATCCTGTTTTGTCTTTGTCAATTTCTTTTCCCAGAAAAACGTTGATACGTGTTTTCTGGTATCCCTTTAATTTTTGAAAAGCAAAATCAGTTCCAAACACCATTCCGCAGGTAATGAAGAGACTGGCGAGGATGACGATGAGATTTTTTCTTTTATTTCTTACCAGTAAAAAAACGATCACCGCGATTATTACCAATGTTATCATAACATAGTACTTGTTAAATAACAAAGAAATGATAAACAGTATCGTCGCGGTCGCGCCCAGCAATAAGAAATTCCCGGAAAGTCCTTCCCTGTACATCACAAAAATGAACGCTGAAAATACCAGTGCCACTCCCGTTTCATGTTGGAGGATGATGATCAGCATGGGCAGGATGATGATCCCTGCCGAATAAAGCTTCGTGGAGATGTTGGTCATTTTAATGTTCATCTGGCTGAGAAATTTGGAAAGCGCCAGGGCCACCGTGAATTTGCAAAACTCAGCCGGTTGGATCGCCAGGCTGCCGATGTTCATCCAGGAGTGACTTCCTTTCACTTCCTTTCCCACGCCGGGAATGAAGACGGCGATCAGCGAAAAGATAGCCATGCCGTAGAGAATATAGGCAAAAGCCGTGTAAAATTCTGCATCGATGATCAGGATGGTGATGGCTATGGCAAAGGCGGTACCAATCCAGATCATCTGTTTGCCGTATTTTTGTGTCGCATCAAAGATGTTCGGATGGTCTTCGTTGAAGACCGCCGCGTAAATATTCGCAAAGCCAAAGAAGACCAGCACCAGGTAAATCCCGACGGAGATCCAGTCGATGTTTGCAAAAAGCCTGTTGTTATTACTTCTTCGCGTGGGCATTGCCGGTTTGATTTTTTCTTTCTGTCTTTTCTTTTTTGCGCGCGTTGGTTTTCAGCTCTTCGATCCTCCCTTTAATTTCGGCTTCGATCAGGTTGCCATCCAGCATGCGTTTTTCCATTTCGGGCCTTGTGATGTAGCCCCGGATGTATTTTTCGATCATCAGGCTGGCGATCGGGGCAGCCCACTGTGCTCCCCAGCCTGCATTTTCGACCAGCACGGCGATGGCGATCTTCGGATTTTCCCTGGGAGCGAAGGCAACAAAAACGGAATGGTCTTTTCCATGGGGGTTCTGTGCTGTGCCCGTTTTGGCGCACATGTCAATGTCTTTCATTTTTACCCCGGCTGCTGTTCCGCTTTCAACCACCAGCGTCATGCCTTTGATCGTGTTGTTGTATAAGTTGGTATCCGTGACCAGGGTGTATTGCTTTTCTTTAAACCTGGCTAATTTAGGATGGTTGGGGTCTTTGTCGATGGCTTTAATAATGTGCGGTGTGTAATAAAATCCCCTGTTTGCAATGGTCGTTACGATGTTGGCGTTCTGAAGAGGCGAGATGCAAAGCTCTGCCTGCCCGATGCCCAGTGAAATAATGGTGGATGCTTTCCAGGCCCCTTCTCCAAAAACTTTGTTGTAATAGCTTACGGTGGGAAGAGACCCTTTTAGTTCATTGGGAAGATCGGAGTTGAGTTTTTTACCGATCCCGAAGCTCAGGGCGTAATTTCTCCAGCTTTCAAAAGCGTCAATCATCGTATTGTATTTTTTGTTCTCGATGATGGATTTGAATACATAGGAATAATACGAATTGCAGGAGTATTCGATGGATTCAATCATGTTGCAGGGGGCGGGATGCGCTTCGCATTTTGGCCTTCCTCCCAGGGGTGGGTATCCCCTGGCACAGGGATACCGGGTATCGAGGTTTAGGACCCCTTCGTTTTGTGCGATGAGTCCGTCCACCAGTTTAAAGGTTGATCCCGGAGGATAGGATGCCTGCAGTGCCCTGTTGTACAGGGGTACCCGTAAGGTGTCCAAAGCAAGTTTCGCGTAATTTTTGGAGCGTTCTCTTCCCACCAATAAGTTCGGGTCATAGGTGGGGCTCGTTACCAGTGCCAGAATTTCTCCGGTGGAGGGCTCGATGGCCACGATGCTTCCGATTTTATTTTGCATGAGCAGTTCGCCGTAGATCTGCAGGTCTCTGTCGAGAGTGCAGGTGAGCCCTTTGCCCGGAATGGAGATGGTGTCGTAGATTCCATTCATGAAACTTCCTTTGGGGCGGTTGTGTACATCCACCATTTCAATCTTTACGCCTTTTTTTCCTCTTAATTCTTCTTCGTAGGACTTTTCAATTCCGCTTATTCCAATGTAATCCCCTTCTTTGTAGTAGGGATTCACGTCTGTTATGGATTTGTCTACTTCACCTACATAACCCAGGATGTGGGCTGCTATCGGAAGGGGGTATTTTCGCAAGGTGCGGGACTGGACATAAAAGCCTTTGAACCGGTACATTTTTTCCTGCAGGGCGGCGTATGTTTCAGCGGAGATTTGTTTTTCGAATATGGAAGACTTTCTTGGGGAGTTGGGTTTTTCGATTGCTTTTTTCATTCTTCTCAGAAAGGACTCCCTGTCAATTCCTAAGATCCGGCACAGATCTGCGGTGTCTATTTCTGAGACTTGTTTTGGGGTAACCATTAAATCATAGGCGGCATCGTTGAATACCAGTAGCTTGCCCTTGCGGTCAAAAATATATCCCCTGGGGGGGTATTGGGTGTTGTACCGGAAGGCCTGGTTCTTGGCATCGAGTTTTAAACTTTCATCAATCACCTGCAGGTAAAACAGGCGTATCATGTATACCAAGCCGAGAAATGCGATGATCCCGATGATGGTGTACTTGCGGCCGGCTAGTTGATTGTTCATCCTCTTCCCGGCTTCCCGTTCACTAAATACTGACTGAGCAGGCATAAGCCCAGTGTAAATAGGGTACTCATGATCACTCTGAAAAAGGTGGAAAAAAATTCAGAAAAGCGGAAGACTTCCATGTAAAATAAGGTGAGGTGGTGGATAAAGATCAACAGTAAAGAACAGGATATAAACCAGGTTGCCCCCATGGAGTGTATCGTTGGCTGGGCACCAACGGTGTATCCTTCCCTGGGAGAAAAAAATTTAAAAACGCGCGGTCTGCAAAAAGCCATGAATACCGAAGCGGATGCATGCATTCCCAGGGTGTCGTAAAACATGTCCACTGACAAACCCATCAGGAAAGCAAGAACGAGAAGCAAAAGGCGGGAAGTTTCAAATGGAAGGAGAATAATGAAAAGTACATATATAAAGGGGTTGATGAATCTTCCCAGTTCAATGTTTTTTATAATTAATACCTGAATCAAGAGCAATGTTAAAAACCGGAATGTATTTCTTGTGACTTCGTTTAACAATTTATTCTTTCCTTTCTTTTTGGGAACTGTTTTCCAGGCTATCCTGTTCTGATTTCATGGTATTGTTTACAATGTAAACGTAGGAGATCTGTTTAAAGGCCGTTGACAGTTTAACGCGGACGGTGTAAAAAGGTTCCCCTGATTTTATTTCGTAACTCTGGATGGTGCCTATCATAATGTTTTCGGGATAGGTGGAGCTATAAGGGCTGGTGACGATGGTGTCACCGGCTTTTAACTGAACGTGGTTGGGGATGTCGGAAAGTGTTCCGAACCGGTAGTCGGATCCATCCCAGGAAAGAGGGCCAAAGGAGCCATCTTTTTTTATCATGGCGCTGATTTTCGAATCTTTGTGGAGCATGGACATGACCGTGCAGAAATGGGTGGAAACGCTGACCACGACTCCAACGACTCCGGTGGGGGAGATCACGGCCATGTCCCGTTTAATATCCTGCTTGCTGCCTTTGTCAAGGGTGAGGTAATTGTTTCGCCGGTTGGTTGAATTGTTAACCACCCTGGCACTGATGTATTCGTACTTTTGTTTGTGCAGGGTATCGTTGACCAGGAAATGGTCAGCGCTCATATTGATGAAGGAGGAGCTTGAAAGTGTCTTCAGAAGTGCGTTTTCACTTGCCAATTGTTGGTTGGTGTATTTTAAGTCAAAGTAATCGTGTATGCCGGAGTACATTTTCAACACATTTCCGCTTACCTCATTTGCTGAATTGATAAAGCTGGTGCGGTGGTAAGCGTTGTTCTGCACCAGAAAAAAAATACTGATGAGCTCTAAGAAAATAAAAAGAAGGGTAAAATTATTTTTCCATAAAAATAAAAGGAGGTTGCGCACTTCGTATCAGGACCTGATAAGGAATTTGAATTTATCTATGTTTTTTAACGCGATGCCGGTTCCCCTGGCTACAGCACGTAATGGATCTTCGGCTACGTGAACGGGTAATTTTGTTTTCAGGGAGATTCGTTTATCAAGGCCTCTGAGCATGGATCCTCCGCCAGCCAGGTAAATGCCTGTGCGGTAAATATCGGCAGATAATTCAGGAGGTGTCATTTCAAGTGCGTTGAGGATCGCTTCTTCTACTTTGGAAATGGATTTATCCAGTGCATGTGCTATTTCAACGTAGGATACGTAGATTTCTTTGGGTATCCCTGTCATTAGGTCCCTTCCATGGACCGCGTAGTCGGGTGGCGGGTTGTCGATTTCGGTCATGGCTGCACCTACTTCTATTTTTACACGTTCTGCTGACCGTTCTCCGATCAGTATGTTGTGTTGCCTTCTCATGTATTCTTCGATGTCCCCGGTAAACTCGTCACCGGCCGTGCGGATGGATTTGTCACAAACGATCCCTCCCAGGGCGATGACCGCAATTTCACTGGTGCCGCCTCCGATGTCGATGATCATGTTACCCATTGGTTCTTCTACGTCAATTCCAATTCCGATGGCTGCGGCCATCGGTTCGTGGATCAGGTAGACTTCTTTTGCTCCGGCATGTTCTGCGGAGTCCCTTACCGCCCGTTTTTCAACTTCAGTGATTCCCGAGGGGATGCAGATCACCATTCTCAGGGATGGGGTGAACAGTCTTCTTCCGGGATGAATCATGCGTATCATTCCGCGGATCATTTCTTCGGCTGCGTGGAAGTCGGCAATTACACCATCTTTCAATGGTCTTATGGTCTTGATGTTTTCGTGTGTTTTGCCATGCATTTGTTGTGCCTGCCGTCCAACGGCTATGACTTTGCCGCTGTTACGGTCAATGGCGACAATGGAAGGTTCGTCTACCACCACTTTATCGTTGTGAATGATGATCGTATTGGCGGTGCCAAGGTCAATTGCAATTTCTTCTGTCAGAAAGTTAAATGCCATAATCGGTTTAGTGTTTAAAATGTCTAATTCCTGTCATTACCATTGAAATCGTATGCGCATTGCAATAATCAATTGATTCATTGTCTTTTATTGAACCACCGGGTTGGATAACAGCTCTTATTCCTGCTTTCCCCGCGATTTCAACGCAATCGGGAAATGGGAAAAAGGCATCGGAGGCCATTACTGCACCTTTTAAATCAAATTTGAAGTCCTGTGCTTTTTGAATGGCATGCTTTAAGGCATCTACCCGGGAGGTCTGACCTACACCACTGGCAATGAGTTGTTTGTTTTTTACCAATACAATGGCATTGGACTTGGAATGTTTTACAATTTTATTGGCAAATTCAAGATCTTGTTTTTCTGCATCGGTGGGACTTAATTGAGTGACCACTTTCATTTCGGCACTGGTTTCTGCTATCTGGTCTTTGTCCTGCTGAATGACTCCGTTAAGCAATGAACGAAAAACCTTGCCGGGAAATTGTGTTTTTTTCTGTTTTAATAAGATGCGTTTGTTTTTTTGTTTGAGAATCGTCAGCGCCTCCGGGGCGTAATCGGGGGCGATGATCACTTCAAAAAAAAGCTTGTTGATTTCAGTTGCGGTATCTTGGTCGATTGTTCTGTTGGTGACCAGAATTCCGCCAAATGCTGAAATCGGGTCCCCGGCAAGGGCGTCGCTCCAGGCCTGAGTGAGTTTATTGCGGGAAGCCAGTCCGCAGGCATTGTTGTGTTTTAAAATGGCGAAGGTGGTTTCTGTGAAATCGGAGATCAGGTTTACTCCGGCATCTATATCCAGCAGGTTGTTGTAAGATAATTCTTTTCCGTTGAGGACCTCGAAGGCTTCTTCCAGCGGGCCGAAAAATATTCCCTGCTGGTGGGGGTTTTCGCCATAACGGAGCTCCTTTGCGCCAGAGAAATGTTCCTTCAGGACAGGAATTTTTTCGGTTTGATTGAAAAAGTTGAAAATGGAAGTGTCGTAATTGGATGTGGTGTCAAAGGCCTGTGCGGCTAATCTTTTTCTGTCTTCCAGGTCGGTGTTTCCTTTTTTTGTATTTAAAAGATTTAATAAATCCGGATATCCTTCCGGGGAGGAAATGACCACCACATTGCGAAAATTTTTTGCGGCTGCCCGTATCAGGGAAACTCCGCCGATATCAATTTTTTCAATTATTTCTGATTCTTCTTTACTCTTTTTGAGTGTTTCTTCAAATGGATAGAGGTCAACAATGACCAGGTCAATTTCTGGGATTTCATATTCTTCGAGCTGCAGGAGGTCTCCGGGTAATTCGCGTCTGCTGAGGATGCCTCCAAAAATTTTGGGGTGCAGTGTTTTTACCCTTCCTCCCAGGATGGAGGGGTAACTGGTGAGGTTCTCTACGGCCCTGACTTTAATTCCTAATTTTTCAATAAACTCCTGTGTTCCACCTGTACTTAAGATTTCTATGCCTAATTCATTCAGCTTCAGGGCTATTTGATCAATGTTAACTTTGTTGTAAACGGAAATCAAGGCATTTTTTATCCGAATGGATTCACTCATAGTTTTCCTTTGTTTAACAAAATTATGCGTTTTTTAGTGTTAATAGTAACTTTTTAAGCTTTGTTCATAAGTGCCGGGTATTGTTCATAAGTAGTTGTAGCTTTGTTCTATGTTGCTTTATACTTTATTCATGGAAAGTGTCTTATTTGCGCTTCAGGCGCTGCTGGTGAATAAGCTGCGGACGTTTTTATCTCTTCTTGGGATTACCATCGGGATCTTTGCGATCATCAGCGTTTTTACGGTGGTTGATTCTCTGGAGAACAACCTTCGGAAAAGTGTTTCAACGCTTGGGGACAATGTGATTTTTGTGGAGAAGTGGCCCTGGACTTTTGGACCTGATTATCCCTGGTGGAAATACCTGAACAGGCCTTTGCCCAGGGTTCATGAACTGGAGTTTTTGCAGAAGCGCTTAAGGTATGCAGAGGCTGCCACACTCATTGTTTCAGGCCATCGTACGGTCAGGTACCAAAGCAGCAGTGTTTTGAATGCGGAGATTGTTGCTGTGTCAAGTGATTATGATAAGGTGAAATTTGTGGACCTGGATCAGGGCCGCTACTTTACAGAAAATGAATCTTCTGCAGGGAAAAATATTGCTGTTATTGGCTACTCGATTGCCAATGGGCTTTTTCCCGGTGGCAATGCGCTTGGTAAGGAAATAAAAATTGATGGGCGAAATGTGCTTGTTATCGGTGTCCTGAAAAAGCAGGGGGATGGCTTGAATATTTTTGGCTCCGCGGATACGCAGCTGATTTTACCGATCAATTTTGTGCGGAATATTATTGATATCAACAGTGATAATATTAATCCGACGATCATGGTGAAAGCAAAGGCGGGTGTCAGCAATGAGCAGTTGATTGATGAATTACGCGGTGTCATGCGGGCGGTGCGTAAATTGAAACCGACTTCGGAAGATGACTTTGCCTTGAATCAAAGCAGTCTTATTTCGAATGTGTTTGATAATTTGTTTTCGAAAATCGGACTCGTGGGATGGATCATTGGGAGCTTTTCGATTCTGATCGGTGGGTTTGGAATTGCGAACATCATGTTTGTTTCGGTGAAGGAAAGGACTCCTGTGATCGGTATCCAGAAAGCGCTTGGGGCGAAGCGCTCTTTTATTATGATTCAGTTTCTAACGGAGGCTGTTTTTCTGAGTGTTCTCGGAGGTTCACTGGGTTTACTCCTTGTCTTATTGGGTACCTTCCTTGCAGCGGGATCTTTTGGAATGGAATTGAGTTTGTCTGCCGGGAATTGTCTGATGGGATTGATTATTTCGGCCATTATCGGCGTTGTTTCTGGCTTAATACCTTCTTATGCGGCATCCCGCCTGGATCCTGTGGAAGCGATCCGAAGCAGTTAGGAATGGGATCGTCTTTCGGCTTGCGGGATTCGTCGTTCGGGTTGTTTAATCTTTTACCCTGTTCAGTGTCATGGCCTTCAGCATCCAATCGGGTAATGGTTTTTCAGGGTTTCTGCCCTGAAGGTTGAGGTACCAGCCGATTTTTTTCAGGATCGGGATTTTATGGGTCTCCACAAATTCAATGAGTGTTGCGTCGGGATCTTCTATGTAACTGAATCGTCCTGCCGCTTCTCCCATATCAAAGCTGTTGGCGCTGTCAACGGTAAAGGGATGGCCGGCAAGTTCGCATTGTTTTTGAATTTCTTCCATTCCATTTACATCAAAGCACAGGTGGATAAAGCCCAGGTCTCCCCAGTACCTGTTTTCTGTTATTTTGCGAGGTTCTCTGTCAAGGACTTTTATCAGTTCGATGGTGCTGCTTCCTAATAATTTGCTAAAACTTCCTTTCTGGTTAGTGGAGGAGAGCAATACTCTCCGGAAGGAATGTTTGCCGCCGGGTAATTCCTGAAAGTCACTGAAGGTTCCTTCTTTGTCGTATATCACTTCTTTGTAATCCAGAATGTCAGCGTAAAATTTTTTTGATTTCTCTATATCACTCACGCCAAGGATGCATCCGTTCGGCCCGCCGGTAGGCATTTTGCCTTTTCCAAACCAATCTTTTCCTTCGGTAATTTCAAAAATATTTTCAAATGGATCTTTGATGAAAAAATGTTCTTTGTTTTCAGGAGTCAGGCTAATCGGGGAAAGTAAATTCAATTTCCTTTTTTTAAATTGCTCATAGCTAAGCTTTACGTCGGTCGTTTTTATTTTTGCGCTGAAAATTCCCAGGTCTCCTAACTGAATGTTGAATGTGGCGGGCTGCGGAATTCTGCTGGTGTATTGCCAGATCTCAAATCCTGCTCCGCCTTTCATGTTAATGGCCAGAATGGCATGGCGCTTCTGGGGTTTTCCTCCGGTATAAGGAAGCATCAGGTTGGCTTCTGCTGCTTCTTCAAAAACGGGGATGTCCATTCCAAAATTTTGCCTGTACCATTTGAATGATTCTTTCACGTTTTCAACTCCAATGCCAATTTGTTGTATGCCTGCTATTATTTTTTTCATTTTTTGTTTTTGAATTTTTTCTGAAAATCTTCCCACTTTTCTTTTTTGTAGGCATCGTCCCCGTAAAAACGTAAAACGGGTTCGAGTACTTTTGGTGATAAATACTGGGGAATGAGATCGAGTGTTGCGAAATTTTCATCTATAATGACTGTGCTTGGCAAGGACAGATTATTTTTGGCAAGGTTCATGGCCAGTTGATGAAAGGGTGTGCCGTTGTCCTGGTTGTTCAGGTATTTTTTATCAAGGTACTGAATGGTGTCTTTGGATTCTGCGTTAAAATCGACGAGGTAATAATTTTTATTTATGTAATCTGCGTTCAGTGAATCGCTGAAGGTGGTTTTATTCATGACTCTGCATGCATTGCACCAGCTTGTGTAAATGACCACGAGCAGTTTGCGGGGATGTTTTTTGGCCAGGGAAATGGCCTGGTTGAAGTTAAGCCATTGGAGTTCGGTTTTTGGTTTAGTGGTATCGTAAAAGGCTTTTTCAAAATTCTTTTTGAAGTCTTCAAAGGGAGTCGTTCTGAATACGTTCTCTACGGTGTAAATCATCATCGGCTCCATTTTTTTAATGTCGAGGTATCCCTGGGAATTTAAGCTGAAGTTGACAGTGTAATTGGTGAAAATGGTGGAGGGATACATTAACTGATTGCCTAATAGTTTTTTTGCGAGCGGATGGGTTGATTTTCCGGTTTTCTGGGTGTTGTAATACGTTGTTCCCAGATATTCGATGCTATCTTTGGTTTCTGCATCAAATTTTACGGGATAAAACCAGGTGTTCAGGTAGTTGGCGATTTCGGGATTTGAATAGGTGGTTTTCATCATCTGTTTGCACCATCCGCACCAGTCGGTGTAAATATCGATGATGAATGGTTTGGGTTGCTTTTTATTGAGTTCAAAAGCTTCTTTGAAACTCAGCCATCTGACAAGGCTCGGGGGTTCTTGTGCGCGGACATTCAAAATGCCGGCCAGTGCGAGGTAAATAATGAGCAGGTGTATTGCTTTTGCCTTCACTATTCAACTTTTTGTTTCTGAATGAGCTTAAAAAAGAGGGATGGGAAAAGCCGCTTGATTGCTATGGCCCTGAGTTCTTTTCCTCCAATAAATACTTCGGCTTTGTTTTTTTTTATGGCTTTGATGATCTGATTTGCGCATTCTTCGGGGCTCAATCCCCGGTAACTGCTGATTGCGGAGGATTTGCTTTTTTCTCCTTTCTCATTTAATGCATTGTGGGCTATGGATGTGTTTATTTTTCCGGGACAAACGAGGGTGACTTTGATGTTGTCTTTGAATACTTCAAGCCGGAGTGATTCGAAAAATCCGTGAAGGGCATGCTTGGATGCGGAATAGGCCGAACGTAAAAAAAAGCCAAATTTTCCGGATATGCTGCTGATCACAATGATGTGTCCTGATTTTTTCTCCAGCATGATGGGGAGTACACTTTTTGTAACGGCAACGCTTCCCCAGAAATTTACTTCCATAATCTTGCGATCGGTTTCTATGGGAGTGTCTTTGGCATAGGAGCGCTGGCTGATCCCTCCACAGTTGATGAGGTAATCGATGGTGCCGAATTCTTTCAGGATGCGGGCGGTTAATTGGTCTATCTGCGAGGTGTCGGAAAGGTCGAAAGGGTGTATTGAGCATCGGTTAGAAGGGCTTGTGCATTGATTTCTGACGCGCTCCAATTCTTCTGTTCTTCGAGAAGAGAGGATCAGGTTCGCACCTTCTCTGGCCATTGCCAGGGAGAGGGCTTCTCCGATTCCGGAGGAGGCTCCGGTTATCCAAATGACTTTATTGTGAAAGGTATTCACGTTAAGCAAAGTTAATAAAGTCCCTGGTATTGATTAACTTTGCGGTATGCGTAGCTCTTGTGTGGTGGCTTTTGTACTGGTTGTTTTTGGATCGGGTGTTTTTCTGGGGGGATGCTCGTCTTCTGCGGTTCAAAATAAAATTCCGGAGGGTATTCTTTCGGTTGATTCGATGGTGAGTGTTTTGGTTGATCTGCAAATTCTGGAGGCCGGCATTGATCTGAATCTGGTCTCCGTGGCTGCTGATCAGCATTCTTCTAATCATTATTACGCTGTTTTTAAGGATCATCACATCACGCGTGCTCAATACGACAGCAGCATGTCGTATTATTCTGCTCACCCTGAAATTTTAAGTAAGGTTTACGAAAAATCAATTGCCGGGTTGAGTGAGAAACAGGCAAAGCTTGTTAAGCACTGAGTTTGGCAAGGCTTGTTAAGCACTAGGTTTGTAAAAGTCTGCTGGTTTCAAGAATGGATTCTTCGACCGGTAGGAAAGAATAGTGGAGCAGGCTTTTGATTTTATCATTTGAATACTTCCTTTTCTGCAATGCTGCGTCTGCGGTTTCCCTTGTAATAGCGGGTTCTTTTTTGTTTAGCATGGCTTTAAGGCGTGCGGCCCTCCAGGCAATTTTACTCATGATTTTTCCGGTTTTAATCAGGGGTTTGGGTTTGCCAAAAGAAGAATTGGCAATGTCGAAGAATTTGTGGTAGCTGATGTTTTCTGATGAAAGGATGAAACGTTGTTTAAAAACATTTTTTTCTGTTAATCGTATCATGATGCGGGCAACGTCTCTTACGTCGACGAAACCGGTGATTCCTTCGGTATAAAATTTCAAGCCTGCCTGGGCCATTTTGAAAAGTGCCGAACTGCCTGTTTGACTATTGCCGGGTCCGAGGATGACGGAGGGATTTACAATAACTGCATTTAATCCTTCTTCGATGGCTCGCCAGACTTCGCGTTCAGCACCGTATTTGCTGATTGCGTAAATGCTGTTTTGAGGGGATGATTTCCAATGTGTTTCTTCGGTGATCGGTTCATGATCGGTGCCCAGAGTTGCTATGGAACTGACGTGACAGAATTTTTGTATTTTTTTTTCGAGGGAAGCATTGACCATGTTGCCGGTACCGTCTATGTTGGTACTCAAAATCTTGTTTTTTTTCAGGGGGTTAAATGAAACGTATGCTGCGCAGTGGTACACATCGTCAATGCCTTCCATGGCATCTAAAAGGCTGTGGTAATTTTCAAGGTCTCCTTCTACCCATTGAATTTCGGAAAAAAGTAAACTAATTTCTTTTCCGTAATAATTGAATATTCTTGCCATCGCGTCAAGATCGGTACCGACGCGTTTCAAGGCTCTTACTTTCTGACCGGCTTTCAGGAGCTCGATGCTGACATGAGCGCCCAATAAGCCACTTGCGCCTGTTACCAGTTTCATTTCATGAAATTATATAAAACTAACCCAGTATTTACTTAATTTTAGGAAAAAGTATTTTCGGGTTTAATGCTCGTTTTCTGTCTCGGTTTAATACTGGTTTTTAGTTATGGAAAAGAATTTTATTGAAGAATTGAAATGGAGGGGGATGCTTCAGGATTGTATGCCTGGAGTTGAAGCTCTGCTTATGGAAGGGATGGTCTCGGGTTATGTTGGATTTGATCCGACAGCTGACTCTTTAGGGGTGGGAAATCTGGTGCAGATCATGACCTTGCTCCATTTTCAAAAGGCAGGTCATAAGCCTTATGCATTGATTGGCGGGGCAACGGGAATGGTTGGGGACCCTTCAGGTAAAACGCAGGAAAGGTCTTTGCTCAGTGAGGAAATGCTGCAGCATAACCTGAACTGCCAGAAAAAGCAATTGCTTCGTTTTCTTGATTTTGACTGTGGCGCGAATTCTGCTGAGCTCATCAATAATTATGATTGGTTCAGGAATTTTTCCTTTCTTGATTTTATGCGCGATGTGGGAAAGTATTTGACGATTAATTATATGATGGCTAAGGATTCGGTTCAAAGCCGGATGGAAACGGGAATGTCTTTTACCGAATTCAGCTATCAGCTGGTGCAGGGGTATGATTTTTATTATTTATGGAAAAACAGGGGTGTTCAACTTCAAATGGGAGGTTCTGATCAATGGGGAAATATGGTGACGGGAACTGAGCTGATCAGGAGAAAGGAAAATGGAGTGGCTTTTGCACTGACAACGCCGCTTATCAAAAAGGCGGATGGTACTAAGTTTGGAAAAACAGAAAGCGGCAATGTCTGGCTGGATGCTAAGAAAACGTCTCCGTATGCATTTTTTCAATTCTGGTTAAATTCGAGTGATGAGGATTCTAAAATATACATAAGGATATTTACTTTGTTGTCAAAGGATGAAATTACTGAACTCGAAAATGAGCATTCGAAGGCGCCTCACCTGCGCTTATTGCAAAAGTCTCTGGCAAAGGATGTGACTGTTCGGGTACATTCAGAGTCGGATTACCTGGCGGCTTTGGAGGCTTCTGAAATTTTGTTTGGCAAGGGAACAAAGGAAAGTTTGTCAAAACTTTCAGAGTCTGATTTTTTATCTGTTTTTGAGGGAGTTCCGAGTTCGGTCATTGCAAGAAAGGAACTGGAGGGTGGCATCAATATTATTGAATTTCTTTCTGAGAAGTCGGGAATTTTTTCGTCGAAAAGCGAGGCGCGTAAGATGCTGTTGGGTGGCGGGGTGGCTATTAATAAGAACCGGGTGGAGGATGTTAATTTTCACCTGAATCTGGATGAGCTGATTAACGGTAAATACATACTGGTGCAAAAGGGGAAGAAAAATTATTTTGTGGTGAAAGCAGATTGATGCTTTTAGTGTTTGAAAGCAGGTTGCTGCTTTATTGTTTGGGGGTAATTTTTATGGAGAACCTGCCGGCCAGTTCTTCGAGGCCATCGAGGATTTTCTTCAAAACATCGAAATACAGGGTGAAAGCCATTACCAGGGACATGAGCCAGATGACGATGATGTTTACCCAGAATGTGTCGTAATAGGTGCCCATGAATTTTTTACGTGGTGCAAAAAAATGGGCTCTTGCTAAATTGTTTGTTGGGTCGAGGTAGATCGGGTCGGCGCGCTGAATGAGCTGGCCGTCTTCTTCGAGGATTTTTTTATCTATTTCACGCTGGTTGGTCACCAGGTTTTCAAGGGATTCATTTTGATAGGCATTGGTGAATTTAATGTAAGCGTCTTTGTCGTTTGCAATTAATTTGGCAATGAGCTGATCGCGCAGGTCACTTGCATTATTGTATTTGCGCACGTAATAGGTATTGAGTTTGGCCATGTAGTCACGAAGCTGGACGATTGTTGCAGCAGTGAACTTACCATCAGGGCTCAATTGATCGATCGCAGGAAAAAGGATGGATGGACAAATCAAACTCTCTTTTTTTATTTCTGTTGAAATTAATTTAAGGTCATCTGCGAAGCCTTGTTTGTCTGTCATGGCTTTCAGATTCGATTCGGAGCGGTCAACTTTTTCCCTTATTTTCGGAAGCCAGTAGTTCTTTCTGAAGTTGGCAATGGACATGGCTTTGTCGTACTTGTAAAAATTTATTTCAAATTTGTTGGTTTTGAACTGATTGGTGGCAAGGGCCTCAAAAGCCCAGCGGGAGGCCATTATTTCGCCTGTAAAAGGCACATTGCTTTGGGAGGTAATGGCGGGATTCAGTTTGTCAAATTTTACAATCACTCCGCTTAACAGTAACTGTGGTATAATCAGGAACGGGATTAAAATGTAAATGGTAACGGCGGAATTAAAACTTGCTGAAATATTCAGGCCAAGCATGTTTGCAAAACAGGAGGTGGTGAATAATACCAGGAAATAATCGGAGAACATTCCCTTTATTTCAAGGACTGAATTCCCTACCCAAACAAACAGGGTTGTCTGAATGGCGGATAATAAAAACATGATGCAGATCTTGGAAAAAAGGTAACTGATTCTGCTGAGGTTCAGAAAGGTTTCCCGCTTTAATATTTTACGGTCACGGATGATTTCTTCTGCACTTACGGTCAGGCCAATAAATAAGGCGACGACAACGGACATGAACAGGTAGGCCGGCATGTTTTCGTTTTCGCGAAAAATGTAGCCTATTTTATTGGAAGCATCTGTGTTGTAAAATTTAACCAGGTAAGAGAGTATGAAGGCAAGCAGGGGGGATTCGATGAGGTTTATTGCGAGGTATTGTTTATTGGTGAGCTTGGATAAAATGTCCCGGGTGATGAATACTTTGAATTGTTTGAATTTGGACGGGATTTTTAAGGTGCTCTCGGGTAAAGCCGTATGCTCTTCTACGGGAATATTTTTGTTTTCAATTTGCTCCACGTAAAATTTGTTCCATTCTAAAGGAGAAATCTTTCTGTTGTGGGTCAGGTTTCCATATTCATCCAATACTTTGGATTCAATGATATTGAAGATCAATTCGGGGTTGACATTTCCACAGGTGATGCACTCGCTTTCGTTGCTGTTGACGTGGTTAATGATGGTCTTGAAATAGATGACCGCATCTACCGGATTCCCATAATAAATGGGGTATCCGCCGACATCCAGGATCATTAATTTATCGAACATTTTGAAAATTTCAGACGAGGGTTGATGGATCACCACAAATACCAGTTTCCCTTTTAAGGCCAATTCTTTTAAAAGGTCCATGATGTTTTCTGAATCTCTTGATGAAAGGCCGGAGGTGGGCTCGTCTACAAAAAGGACGGCTGGCTCCCGGATCAGTTCAAGGGCAATGTTCAGTCGCTTACGTTGTCCTCCACTGATTGTTTTGTCCAGGGGACTTCCTACTTTGAGGTCTCTGGTTTCATATAAACCCAGGTCGGTCAGCAGGTCGAGGACAATTTTTGTGATTTGCAGATCCGGGAGATTTCCGAAGCATAATTTGGCATTGTAAAACAAATTCTGGGAGACGGTTAATTCTTCTATCAACAGATCGTCCTGTGAGATGTGCCCGATTACTCCTTCAATTTTGTTTTTTTCTGTGTGTATGTTAATGCCGTTTATGAATACACCACCGTGACTTGGAATTTCATTGCTGTTCAGGACATTCAGCAGGGTTGATTTACCTGCTCCGCTTCCTCCCATGATCCCGATCAGTTTCCCTGAGTCTTCGGTTATGTTTATGTTTCTTAATCCAAGCTTTCCGCCTTTAAATTTATATTCTAAATTTTTTGCGCGGAAGGTAATTTTTGCTTTGCTCTTGTCGCTGAGGAATGAACTGATGATGTCACTGTAGTAAATTGGTTTTACTTTCGAGCTTCGGATGGAGGATCCGTGTGTTAATATGTAAACCGTTTCTTTTTTTATTCCTTGTCCGTTCAGGTTCAGCTCGCTGGTGCCAAAGTAACGCATGGCGTACATATTGACGCTTGCAATTCTTAAAACGCGCAGTTCTCCAATGATCCCGTCTGAGTAAATATGGCGGGCATGTTTAAACCTGCTTTCCTGTTCGCTGTTAACGATCAGGATTTCAGGTGTGTCAAGTACCCCGGATGCATTGTTTCGGACAAATGCCATGCAGCTTTTGTATTCTTCGGGCTCAATGTTAAATGTTTCGGCTACGGTATTGACAAATTCCAATTCCTGTTCCCTGATTTCTTCGTTGGAATTGATGAACTCGATCAGGCGGATCAACACGACTACCTTCTGAATCTGTGTCAGTTCAGCATTGATTTGTGTGCAGATTTTAAGGACTTTAACGGAGTTGAGGGAGGTACGCTTGGCAGAGCCGTCTTTCTTTTTTGCTACCTGGTGATGTGATTCGAGAAATTCGTCAAACAAGGTCAGGTACTGGTCTACCAATTCCTGATTGAGTTGTTGTTTCAGGAAAGATTGAACGATATCTCTTCCGGTATTGTTCACCCCATCTATCCTTGCAATAATTGCAAAGAGTTGCATAAGGGCTTTGAGAATTCGTTCACTCATACAAGGATGATGCTACGGCCACCTGGGAAGAGAGCTAAAATATCATTGTTTAAATCCAATCAAAACGACTGCACATCCCGATCCCTGGTTTTCCCCACCAAGTCGGGCTTCAATTATGCAATCGAGGGTCGAATTGACTTTAAAATCCCAATAAGGAGAATTTTTGTAATCACTGTTGGTGAAAATCAGGTTTCTGTCACTGTCAAACACTGAAAAAACCAGGTTTCCGTCGCTGGTGCCGCTACAGGCAACTACCCGG
>Ga0206823_1081_pt1 | contig 25247 bp, 24 predicted proteins | sample Alteio_BWOrgCont_81_FD_152868 | JGI IMG/M metagenome (GOLD analysis project Ga0206823, IMG submission 152868) | Enriched cells from forest soil in Barre Woods Harvard Forest LTER site, Petersham, Massachusetts, United States -... | ecosystem: Environmental > Terrestrial > Soil > Temperate forest >...
GGTAAGAAACGTATTGTATTAGAGCTTGCAGGAATAAAATATATGAATAGCAGCGGACTTAATGTGTTGGTAAATATATTAACTAAAACGCGTAGTGCAGGTGGGGATGTAACAATTTGTAATGTTTCTCCCAAAGTGAGGGACTTGTTGGTGGTTACTAAGCTCGACACCATATTTCATATATTGCCTACAGTGGAAGACGCTGTAAAAAAACTTGTAGGAGAATAAGTCATATTTTATTTCAGCTATATTTTTTCAATCATGAAAGTTGACATTTTATTGGGTTTGCAATGGGGCGATGAAGGCAAAGGAAAGGTAGTAGATGTACTTGCCCCTAAATACGATATTGTAGCCCGCTTCCAGGGCGGTCCTAATGCCGGCCATACGCTGGAGATAGGAACAACCAAATATGTGCTTCATACAATCCCTTCGGGCGTTTTTAACGAGAATATCCTGAATGTTATCGGCAATGGCGTAGTTATTGACCCTATCAGCTTTTTAGAGGAAATAAAGGGAATTGAAGCTCTTGGAATTGATATTTGCAAAAGGCTTGTTATTTCAACCCGTGCACATTTAATTTTGCCAACACACCGTTTGTTGGATGCTTCTTCCGAGGCCCAAAAAGGAAAGGAAAAGATTGGCTCCACGCTAAAGGGAATTGGCCCGGCATATATGGATAAAACAGGACGCAATGGTTTGCGGATAGGCGACATATTGGAACCCGATTTTAATAAACGCTACGCATTTTTAGCAGAAAAGCATAAACAGATGCTTTCTAGCATGGTGGCATTTACTTATGATGAAGCCAAGTTAGCCGAAGATGAAAGGAAGTGGATGGAATGTATTGAATTTATCCGGATGCTCCATTGCACCGATACAGAATACCTGTTAAATGATGCCTTAAAAAGTGGCAAGAAAATATTGGCTGAAGGAGCACAAGGTTCCTTGTTGGATATTGATTTTGGTTCCTATCCCTTTGTTACTTCTTCTTCCACTACCTGTGCCGGAGCCTGTATTGGCCTCGGCTTAGCCCCTTCCGCTATTGGCGATGTGGTAGGCGTTTTTAAAGCGTATTGTACGCGGGTGGGTTCAGGACCGTTTCCTACGGAACAATTGAACGAATGGGGTGATAAAATATGCACCATTGGCAAGGAATTTGGCTCTACAACGGGGAGGCGGAGAAGATGCGGATGGTTGGATATTCCAACGTTGAAGCGCGCCATTATACTCAATGGGGTTACCTGTTTGAACATGATGAAAACAGACGTACTTAATGACTTTGATGAGGTACAAGTCTGCACACATTATATAGTAGGCGACCGGAAAACTGACCAGGTTCCTTATGATTTAGGCGCAGCTAACTTAATGCCCGTTTATAGGATATTTAAAGGGTGGGGGAAAATAACAGATATCAGTTCCTATGACAGGCTTCCGGTAGAACTGCAACAATATATCAGTTTTATTGAAGAATCCGTAGGTATCCCCATAAAACTTATTTCCATGGGCCCTGAACGAAACCAGACGCTCATCAGGTGATAAGAGCACCGCATGAAAGCTGAAAATAAATCGGTCATTTTTAACATAAATATTTTTTTGTTATCTTTTTTATGTTGCTTATCTGTAGCAGCATATTCCCAACAAAAACGAACTATACAACTTGTTCATGCCAATAGCGGCGAATATGATAAACGTCTGGGTGATGGTGCACAGAGACTCATCGGGAATGTCGAGCTTGCTGACGACAGCACTACACTATTTTCCGACAGCGCCTACTCTTTTCCTGATAATTCATTCAGGGCATTTGGGCATGTGCACATGACACGTAAAGACACGATGGACCTTTATGGCGATTCCCTCCACTATGATGGCACTACTCGTATTACACAAGTGTTTGGCAAAACAATAAAATGCGTACGCAAAGCCATGACACTAACTACTAAACATTTGATGTATAACATCCGGTCGCATGTTGTAAACTATTGGGGTGGGGGAACTATTGTAGATAGTAGTAACATACTCACCAGCGTCATTGGAATATACAATACCGAAGAGCGGATGTGTTACTTTAAAGAACAAGTAGTGCTGACCAATCCTAAATATGTTATTCATTGCGACACTATGCTGTATGCACCCGGAACCCGTACTGCCTTTTTTCGCGGGCCGACAAGAATTACCAGCAAAAATAATTTTATGTATAGTGAAAAGGGGTATTATAACACTAAAAAGAATTATTGTCAATTTTGGCAGAAGCCCTATATCATTAATAAAAAGGGCGATAGTCTGAGCGGAGAACAAATTTATTACGATAGGGAGAAAGACTTCGGACAGATATTGGATAATGTTTCCCTGGTTGATACTACCGATAATACTATTCTGAAAGGAGATTATGCCGAGTATAACGGTACTGCACAAACCATGCTTGCTACCTGCAAAGCCCTGTTATTGCAAGTATATAATAAAGATACTCTCCACCTTCACGGAGATACGCTATTTGGGAAAAATATTTCTATGACCGATACCAATAAAGATGGAAAACCCAAGCTGATGTTAGCATACCATCACGTTAAATTTTTTAAGAAAGATTTGCAGGGTAAATGCGACTCACTTACCTATGATGAGAAAGATTCCATTATGCGGATGTATTACTCTCCCATATTGTGGTCCGATGTAAACCAGCTTACAGCCGATACCATGAAGCTATACATGCGAAATAAAAAGATGGATATGCTCGATATGCGCGGACATTCATTTATTGCTTCCAAAGACACACTTGCTTCTAAACTAATGGAAGCCGATTCCACTAACGATGTACCAAGTGTAAAAGATTCAGGTAAGCTACATATTTCAACAGACAGCGTTAGTATGCTTCATCACGATTCGTTGGCAAAAGACAGTTCCATTTCACGTCATGATACATTGGCAAAAGATAGTTCCCATCACGATTCGTTAGTCACGCATAAAATCATTCATGGCAGCGATACTATGCAGTTTAACCAGATAAAGGGCAAAAACATGAAAGGGTATTTTAAAGATAATAAGATATACAAGATTCATGTTTCGGGCAATGCGCAGACTATTTACTATGTTTACACAGACAACAACCAGGCTGTTCTTGGAGCTAACCGAACAGACTGCAGTAACATGATAATTTTCATTATTAAGAATAAAATAAACAGTATTACATTTTTACAAAAGCCTGATGCTACTCTATTCCCAATAAAAGAAGTAAAGCCTATGGAATTTTTATTGGGCGGCTTTCATTGGTATGAGAGGGAAAGGCCAAGAACCATTGAGGATATATTTAAAGGCAGCGAGTAGTTATTTTCTGCTTAATACTATCATAAAGAGCAAAGTAAAAACTACAATAATTCCGAGAAATATTTTCCAGGTGCCTTTAAAATAACTACCGTCCCGCTTAAAATCCTGCCTGTATAATATTACCATAAGTACCGCAAACAAGCTCATGGCTATAAGAAAGAATAGGGCCTGTCCTTTTGTAATTAATTCGCCTTCCAGGAGTATCATATTCACATATTTACGATTCAAAGGTATGCTTAAACGGGTATAGATTTACAAATGGAAGACAATATTTAAAATCTATTGTAACATTTTGATAGACCTCACCGTCTTATGCAAAAATGTAAATTGGCTTTGTAAAAGAATGATATGACTGTAGAGGAGTTTAATCGTTGTGTGGATATGTATGCAGATAACCTGTATCGCTTCATTCTTAAAAATGTGAAGGATATAGATAAAGCAAAGGATATTGTACAAGACACGTATGAAAAACTTTGGTTGAAAGTAAGTGATGTACAAAGTAAAAATGCTAAAAGTTATATGTTCACTACTGCCTACCGAACTATGATTGACCGCTTTAGAGCCGATAGCAGGCAGGAGAGGCTGGACGATACGCATGTGTATTTGCATAGTTATACCAAATCATATACCGATTTGAAAGAAATCCTGAATGAAGCACTGAACAAATTGCCCGATATACAACGTTCCGTAATTATGCTTAGAGATTATGAAGGATATTCGTACGAAGAGATTGGAGAGATTACGGCATTGAATGAGTCGCAGGTGAAGGTGTATATATTTCGGGCAAGAAAATTTTTGAAAAACTATATAGGCTCTATGGAAGTTGTGATATGAAGGAGAAAATAAATATTAACATAAATAATTATGAGGCCTATTTTTTAGACTATCATGAAGGTAACCTTTCATTGGATTTGGTGAAAGAGTTGATGGATTTTCTTTCCCAACATCCTGAATTAAAAGAAGAGTTTGAAAGCTTTGACCCACTTACTTTGCAAGATGCCGAGAAAACTGTGTACGCTGAAAAAGAGGCATTAAAAAAGCAAGGTATTAATCCGTATACTTTTGATAATTATGCAATAGAATATATAGAACGAACCTTGCCACCGGTTTTGCAAAATGACTTAAAAGCGTTTATCATTCAAAATCCTTTATACAAAAAAGAATTAAAGTTATATCAACAAACTAAATTAAGTCCTGATACTTCTATTATTTTTGAAGATAAGCATTCCCTAAAAAAAGGAATTGGACGTTCCAATACTTGGTATTACTGGGCAGCAGCGGCATCGGTGGCACTTATTATTGGAGTATACTTTGTTCTAAATAAAAACGCAACTCCGGATGCAAATACTCTTGTAAAGCATAATCTGATAAAAGATACGGATGCTATCGCAAATCGTGCCGTAAAAACTATTGATACAACTGTTTCTGCTCAAAGGAAAGTATTCACTCCTCCAGTTATTAGTAAAATAAAGAATAATGCGGTTACTATAAAAACTCATTTTGGTAAAGAAAATAGAAATGAAAAAACTATTCCCAATATTATAAATAGGGATTCTTCTGCTATGGTTATAAATAAAGAAGTGGAAGATAGGCTTCCGATGCCAGTTAAAAAACAAGATATCGATTCATCCCTTTCAAAAAATAGTTCATCAATTACTAAATCAAGTATGCATGATACATCTTTTGTGAAGAAGGATGTTGCTAAAAATAATGTTATCCGTCCGGAAGTTGTTACCGCAAAGATTCATCAAGAAAGCAATACAAGAAAAATCTTGGTTTTTATGGCTGCACTTACCTGCAAGGGATTACACAAGTTGACCGGCCAGCATATAGAATTGGAAAAGAAATTTGATTCGGACACTACTAATATTGTAGCCTACCAGCTTGACTTAGGAAATAAAAAATTTCAATTCCCGGTAAGAGAATAGGAAGGCTGTAACAAATGGAGAGGGTAGCCCGTCTTATGTCAAATTAAACAATGTTAGTTTCAATATGAAAAAGGTAATTTGTCTTGTTATATCAGTCGTATTTGTTCTATATATCGAAGCACAAAACAATGTGAAGAGTAACCTGGGTGATTTTACGGAAATTGAATTGACTGATGCATCAAGTATTCGTTTAATTCAATCAGATGAGAATGCCGTTGTTACAAATTCTAACGCACACTCTAATGTAGAAGTTAGAGGTGGAGTGCTATATATTTCTTCAGGTTTTACCGGGACTGTATATGTAAAAAAATTAGCCGTTATCACTGCTACTGATGCATCAACCGCAAGCTCTGAAGATACATTGAGTACAGATGAATTAACCATACACACATCCAGTTCAGGCAGTATAAAGCTATTTGTTAAAGCCAGGAAGATTACTGCTGATGCAAAGGATGCAGGGATGATAACGCTGAAAGGTTCCACAGATGTGTTGGAAGCAAAAGCATCGGATGCTGCGCATGTAAGAGGGTTTGATTTAAAAGCAGGAACTGTAAATGCAATTGCTTCAGATGGTTCGAGAGAAGATGTGTGGGCTGTGGCCAATATCGATGCAAAAGCATCCGATGGCAGCAGTATACATGTCAAGGGAAGCCCTGCACAGAAAAATACTTCCGCAACGGATGGGAGTTCCATAACAATGGATGATTCGGGCGAAGAAACAATACCTGCATATAACAGGCATATGGGGTGGCTTTTTGATAAAGAAGATTCACTCCATGGAAAAGGAAAACATTTTGAACACCACTATTCAGAAGGGTTGATTGGTTTTGGATTTGTAATAGGTGGCAACAATGAAGCACCTATAGAGTATGGAACTTCCAGGGAGTTTATTGTAGGGCTTGGGGGGGGGGTATAAATTTTTCAGGTGGAATGCTATTGGCTGGAATATTTATTACAAATCTACCGGGTATTATTTTGAAGAGAACTCATCAAAAAGATTTCCGGATTCAATAAAACATGATGCGCAAAAAATAAGCCTGCAAAACTTTGGTGGATTAGTATATGACAGGTTCATCTTTAATTCCGGCTATCATAGGGAACTTGCTCTTGATTTTGGGTTTTATTTTGACTGGGCGTTCCATTCCCGCGAAGTCACTTGGGACGGTAGTTCGGATACTAAAACAGTTAGCACCAGTCTTTCTATTGTAAATCCGACGGATTACGGAGTTGTAGTCCGGTTAATTTTTGCAAAAGGGGTTTCCCTGTATTTCAATTACCGCCTTACAGATGTATTTAATTACAGTGGTGCTCCAACCCTTCCGCCCTGCGTTTTGGGTATCGTTTTTGGTGTAGGAGCCTAAATAAAAAATAAAAGGAGGTGTAAATTATAATAAGACAGTGTTTTGTTGTTAAAGCAGATTAGCCATTCAGCAGAAATGCGGATGGCTTTTCATTTATGGTTTTTTAGCAACAATCGCATCATTATCTACTGTATAAAATGCAGTAGGTAGGCTATTACGCAGGTTGATATATTTCCGGTATAAATCATTATAGGCTATGCGGTCATTCAAGGTCTCATCATAGCTTCCTGTAAGCCCGATAAGTAATTCGGTAGCCTCTCTCAGAGCATGATTATTGCCATCATTGGCAGTTAAATAGTCTGCTAAGTTTCTATTTAAAACATAATGTATAAGCAAAGGGTTGCTGCTTTGCCGTTGTACCATTATGCGTATTCCCACTTTCCATGCAACATCCAAATCGAGGATATCGTCAAACACAAAAAGAACTTCGTCAGGTGTAAGGTTATGCTGCTTGCATAAATGTTCCAGAGCAGTGCTTTTATGTTTTATTTTATAGTAAACGGCGTCCATATGTTCTCTTTCTGCCAGTGTGTGCGAAGCAGAATTTCTCTCCCCCGTTATAATAGCAAATAAGGGCATAGAGCCGATGCGCTTATAATGATTAAAACGCAGCATATTAATACCCATCGCATCAATTTCATTAAAAAGGCTGGTATTTCTTTCGTCCTTTTGTCCGTTGTTAAAAACTCCGTCCCAATCAAAAATATAGGCTTTTACCTTTTTTAGTTTGGCTTGTATATGCGCAGGGGCAGTAAGAAACCTGCCCTTAAATAAGTTTTCTATTTCCATACTTAGTTTGATGACGGGACATAAAGCCCTCAATCATTTTTTAAATCCTGAATATCTAACATGCCCACCGGCTTACCGCCGTCGGTAACCATAATGGTATCAACATTCGTTTGCTTAAATAATGCAGCAGCTTCATTTAAAATGGCATTTGCATCAATGCTTACAGGGGTTTTATATTCCAACTCTTTTAGTTTTTTATTGAGAATATGTTCCCCTTCTTTTTGCAATAGTCTGCGCAAGTCCCCGTCAGTAAATATGCCTATCACGCTTCCATCTTTATGGGTAACTACTACCGTCCCAAACTTGTGCTCGGTCATTTTTACAAGCGCATCTTTAATAATAGTCTCGCTGCTTACAATAGGGTTTCCCGGGCGGATAGCTTCTTTTACTTTTACCATCATCATGCGGGTATCGCGAAAGAATTGCTCCGTTCCTACTTGGGAAAAAATATTTTCAGTAAGCGATTTTAACACTTTCAAAGGAACAGTAATAGTATGCACACCTATGTTAATGGCATTGCGCACATGCTCATTGTTCCGCACGGAGCTGAACATTATTTTAGTATCATATCCATAATAATTCACAGCCTCTACACATTGCTCAATCAAGGAGAGAGCATCATGCCCCTGGTCTTGCAGGCGCCCTACCAGCGGACAAACATAGGTAGCGCCCGCGTGCATTGCCATATAAGCTTGTTGGAGTGTATAAACTAAATGAACGTTTACAAGTAACCCTTCATTGCGCAATATTTTGCAGGCACGCACACCTTCCAACGAAACAGGAATTTTAAAAACAGTACGTTTGGGGTCCAATCCCAAATCGAGCTGACGAAAAGCTTCCTTCTTGATTTCTTCTGCATTCGAACCCAAGGCTTCTATTTGCAAAACCGGAACCATTTTACTCAGCTTCACTATTGTGCCATCAATATCGGTAATGCCCTCCCGTTGCATAAAAGTGGGCGTAGTAGTCAGGCCATCAAGAAAGCCAAGTTTAAAGCCCTCTTCAATTTCCTTCATATTGGCAGAATCAAGGTATAGCTCCATAGGATTAATTAATTAGGGCAGTAAAGGTAAGAAACCCTGAGAAATGCTAAGGAAGGCTTATTTTATGGAAAGCATCTGGAAAGGGGTATTCGTTTTCATCGTAATAGTATGTAGAAGTGAATATAAAATACTCAATTAGTTACTGGGAAGTCGAAATTTGAGATAGGGTTGGGTAAAATCATTTTTAAAATTACTTAAGGCTTAAAGTGAATATGTCACGCTTTATGTCACGATACAATACATAGATAGATACCTGTTAACCTGCCTATTTTAGCTTTTATGTCACGATATCACATGAACCGTGACATATTCCCGTCGCAATTTGTCTTCTCAAACGTATTGTTATAAAGTCTAATTACTTGCTGTTAATCTGATACTTACGGCTATTTCATTTGCTATGCAATTGCCATATACTTGCATGGCAAAAAGATATGTCACGGTGGTCAAAAAAATACGTCATGGTGCAAAGGCGCCATAAGTAACTGGTTTTGTGAACCTATTATCTTTATCTCACGTTGTCCATTCCGTAAAAAACCGTGACATAAAAGATTTTGAGTTTAGTGGAATTTTGTTGATTTTTTTCGTCAAAAACTCTGCCATACCAAATGGCATGTTCGCTTGAGCCTTCTGCATTTTAACAACGACATATTCCCTATATGTCTGTTATTCAAAATATAATGTCAAACATAGTATAATTTTGTAGTTTTGACAAGCATGCTTAACGTGTCCCTGTCAAGAAGATTCAGTAGCTGGATTATTGGGGTTTCTCCTGAATGGTATTTTCTGGTCATTGCACTCACATTTGGATTAGCTACAATGATAGTAACCCCGCCGTTCCAGGTTCCGGATGAGTTTCACCATTTTTATAGGGCTTACCAGGTTGCTGAAGGACAAATTATTCCCGTTCAAAAGGATTCCCCCTGGGAGGATATATACCCGTTAGTATTGTCAATACATCGAGGACGTTTTGGGAAGTTCGTATGGCTAAAAGAACAGATGTTAAAACGATCAGAAATTATATGGATAGTTCATTAAAGTCAGAAGAAAAAACTTTTGTGGATTTTCCTAATACTGCACTCTATTCACCATTCTGCTATTTACCACAAGCAGTCTCTATTTATATATTAAAAAAATCGAATGCATCTATTGGATATATTTTTTATGTAGCACGGTTAATTACTTTTCTTACATGGCTGTTCAGTATTTTCTTTGCTATCCGCATAATCCCAATATACAAAAGGCTTTTTGCATTTCTTGCATTGCTTCCCATGTCAATCTGCATTAATACTTCCATGAGTGCTGATGTAATGACCAATATTTGCTCGTTTCTTTTGACCGCATATATTTTTCGGTGTGCTTTTTCAAAGGAAAGGTTCACTTCCCGCGATTTTATAATTATTGCTTTATTGTTAATCCTATTGGCCCTTACAAAACTTGTGTATACGCCAATTATATTATTGTTTTTGATAATTCCCCGCCGGAAGTATAGTAATACAAGGAGTTTCTGGGCACAATTTTTTATGCTGCTCATTATCGGATTAGCTTCAACAGCTATATGGTCTAAAATAATAACAAACTTATATATTCCATATTTCAAATATAATCCACGGTTTATCAATGATATGACAGATTTGTATTCTGGTACTGATATACGGGGTCAGATAAAGTATATTCTTTCCCACAAATTAGATTTTCTGGCAGTTATTTACCATAGTCTCACTATCCCTTTTACTATGTATTTTACGGGATATATTGGAACTCTCGGGTGGTTGGAATGCTTTCTTCCCCAATGGATATATATATTATCCTATCCTTTGATATTTTTCATAGCGTTTTTTGAAAAAGCGGGAGAGGACATCGAATTCCGCCCGTTTTATAAACTAATACTGTTATGTATATTCATAAGCACAGTAGTACTGCTTATATTTTCTCAATACATAAGCGCAGAAGCTATTGGAGACAAGTATGTACCATTATGCAGGGAAGGTATTTCATACCTGTTTTCCCTTTTCTATTTATGTTGTTTTTTAACAAACGGATTAACAAGCAGAAGGCTGTAAATTTTATTCTTGTGGTTTACCCTCTACTCGTCTTGACCATTAGTTTACTAACCCTTTACAATAGGTATTATGGGATGTTAGAATTACCTGCGGCGATCCTTGCCAAATGGCCTCCTTAAAAATTATCAAAACGATAATAAAAGCTGTAAATTATTCAAAGAAGCTTACTTCTTCTTTAAAATGCTCGATAGAATAACGTTATTACTCTGCCAGCAAGGTAACATTATCGTTACGCACTTCTACGATTCCTCCTTTAATATCAAAGAAGTGTTCCTTCTTTTCCAAGTCGCGTACCTTTACCTTTCCGGCTTTTAGTGCACTGATAAGCGGGGCATGGTTTCTTAAAATCCCTGTTCCTCCCGCTTTTCCGGGTACATTGATGTATTCAGCATCTCCGCTGAAAAGCTTTTTATCGGGTGTAAGAATTTCTACGTGCATTGTTATTTGGCTTCTGCTAACAGTTTCTTGCCTTTTTCAATAGCTTCTTCAATATTACCTACCAGGTTAAAGGCAGCTTCAGGATATTCATCCACTTTACCGTCCATAATCATATTGAAGCCCTTGATAGTATCTTCAATACTTACAAAAGCGCCTTTTAAGCCTGTAAATTGTTCAGCTACAAAGAAAGGTTGTGATAAGAAACGTTGTACGCGGCGTGCACGCGATACAATTAGTTTATCATCTTCCGAAAGTTCATCCATGCCAAGGATGGCAATGATATCCTGCAATTCTTTATATCTCTGTAATGTTGATTTTACCCTTTGTGCTGTATTATAGTGTGCATCGCCAAGTACGGCAGCAGAAAGAATCCTTGAGGTAGAATCCAGCGGGTCAACTGCAGGATAAATACCCAACTCAGCAATCTTACGGTTCAATACGGTGGTAGCATCCAAGTGGGCAAATGTGGTAGCAGGTGCAGGGTCAGTCAAGTCATCTGCAGGTACGTATACTGCCTGTACCGATGTGATGGAGCCCCTTTTGGTAGAGGTAATTCTTTCTTGCATCAATCCCATTTCCGTAGCAAGGGTGGGTTGGTATCCTACTGCTGAAGGCATACGTCCCAGCAGTGCTGATACTTCAGAACCTGCTTGTGTAAAACGGAATATATTATCAATAAAGAAGAGGATATCCTTTCCGCCCGATTTCTCATCACCATCGCGGAAATATTCGGCTACTGTCAAACCCGAAAGAGCAACACGGGCACGTGCTCCGGGAGGCTCATTCATCTGGCCAAACACCAACGTTGCCTGTGATTTTGCTAATTCGTTTTTATCTACTTTCGAAAGGTCCCATCCGCCTTTTTCCATGGAGTGCTTAAACTCTTCTCCATAGCGGATAACACCTGATTCAATCATTTCTCTTAAAAGGTCATTCCCTTCGCGGGTTCTTTCTCCCACTCCGGCAAATACAGAAAGGCCGGAATAGCTTTTTGCAATATTATTAATCAGCTCCATGATAAGAACTGTTTTTCCTACACCGGCACCACCAAACAAACCGATTTTACCACCCTTGGCATAAGGCTCAAGGAGGTCAATAACTTTAATACCGGTAAACAATACCTCGGTAGAGGTAGATAAGTCCTTAAACTTTGGGGGTTCCCTGTGAATAGAGTAACCACCTTTATTATCTATAGAGCCAATTCCATCAATAGCTTCACCTACTACATTAAAAAGCCTTCCTTTAATTTTTTCGCCTGTAGGCATCCTGATAGGGCCTCCCAGCGCTGTTACTTCAACGCCTCTCCTTAAACCATCGGTAGAATCCATAGCAATGGTACGTACTGTATCCTGCCCGGTATGCTGTTCGCATTCCAATATTACTTTTTGTCCGTCAGGCCTGATAACTTCCAAAGCATCAAGAATATTGGGAAGGGTTGTGCCTTCAAATCTTACGTCAATTACGGGGCCTATAATCTGAACGATTTTGCCCTTACTTGCAACTTGTGTCATGATATTTTTTTAAAAAGCGGTGCGAAGATAAGACATTTTTTTACCACCACGTGCTACCTTCCATTTTTTAATTTTGCACATCTTTACGTCTGCTATCTATATTTAAGAAATTAGGATGAAAATATATAGTTCTATAGATGAATTTGCCAGGTTTGCCAACGTAGGCAACGTTGTTACTACAGGTACTTTTGATGGGGTCCATTTGGGCCACCGGACTATTTTAGAGAAGGTTTGCAATATTGCAAAAGCTAAAAATGCTGAAAGTGTATTACTTACCTTTCATCCTCATCCCCGGCAGGTACTTTTTCCTGATACGGTTAAAATGTTCTTTTTAACCACTCTTGAAGAGCGTAAGGAGCTATTGGAAAAGGCAGGCATCCAAAATCTTATTGTCCATCCATTTACAAAGGAGCTATCACAAGTTTCTGCTCGCTATTATGTAAAAGACATACTGGTAGAGAAATTAAAAACAGAGACGCTTGTAATTGGATATGACCATCATTTTGGAAAAAACAGGGAAGGCTCTATAAAGGAGCTGGAGAAGTGGGGGCCGGAGTATAGTTTCCGGGTAGAAGAGGTTGCACCCCTCAAATCAGGTGAACTGGCTATAAGTTCCACCAAAATCCGGCAGGCTATAATAGTGGGTGACCTGCCTACGGCTAATTCCTGCCTTGGCTATACCTATTTTATTACAGCTACGGTGGTTGCCGGAATGAAAATCGGTAGTAAAGAATTAGGTTACCCTACTGCCAACCTTGAAACAGAAGACAAGCAAAAACTCAGCCCTGCCGATGGAATTTATGCAGTATATGTTTATTATGAAGGGAAAAAGTATAAGGGCATGCTAAGCATAGGCATGAACCCTACTATAGAAAATAAGGGTAGAAGCATAGAGGTAAATATATTCGACTTTAATGAAAACATATATGGTAAAACCATTCGTGTAGGGTTTCACCAGAAAATACGCAACGAGGAAAAGTTTAACAGCCTTGCCGAATTAAAGGCACAGTTAGATAAAGATAAGGAGGTTAGTTTGAGAATACTTAAATAGAAAAAACTCTTTTATTTCTTCTTAGCGCTATCAGCTTTTTTCATTCCGCCCATCATGGGGCAGGAACCCATCCCGGATTTATTGCCATCAGAACAACTATTCATTCCATTAAAACAGCTACCGTTAATCACGCCATTGGAACACTGGCCACCACCGCAATTCATCATACTGTTGCAGCAATTGTTAGGGCCACAATTCATCATCATACCACAGCAATTCATGCCGCCTCTGCGTGGAGGCATACACATCATAGGTCCGCATCCCATCATGCCATCATCGCATCGGTTCATCATCATACATTCCTTATTCATACCTCCCCGGTGGCAGTGGTTCATCATCATCATGCCCCCATGACAAAGAGCTACAAGCCCACCCAGAACAATAATAATCCAGGCAACATATTTATAGACACCATGTAAATTATCTCTTTTAGATTGAGCTAATAGCATCATGCCAAGAACTATAACAATTAATGCGAGTAAGAAGGATATAATAAGCATAACTTCTGAGTGTTAATTTAATGATGTAAAGGTATAGAAAAATAATTCACAAAAACAAGAGCATGTTACAATACATGGCTTTCCCATAGAATTTACATATATGTTGTGAAAAATAAGTATCCTTGCAATATAAACTAGAGTATCATGGTAACTTCAGAAACCATACAAGTTAAAAAGACTTCAAAGAGCCGCTTAAGTGAGGTAGATTTTGATAATATCGGGTTCGGGCAAATTATTTCCGACCACATGCTTATTTCCGATTATAAGGATGGGGAATGGAGCAACCTCCATATTGAACCTTTTGGCGATTTGTCCTTTTCTCCAACTATCCTTGCTCTTCACTATGGACAAATAGTATTTGAAGGAATGAAAGCCTTCCGCACGAAAGGTGGCAATGTTTCTCTTTTCCGGATTGAAAAGCATTACGAGAGATTTATACGTTCTCTGGAGCGTATGTGTATGCCTGTAATGTCGTATCGCCAATTTGAGGAAGGGCTTGTAAACCTTATTACGCTTGACCAGGCCTGGGTTCCTAATGGAGAAGGTTGTGCATTGTATCTCCGCCCGTTTGCTTTCGCTTCCGAGGAGCGTTTCGGCGTAAAAATCTCATCAGAATATAAATACATTGTTTTTTCAGGACCTGTAGGCCCGTATTACAGTAAACCTCTTCGTGTAAAAGTAGAGGACCATTATGTGCGGGCTGCACGGGGTGGAACAGGCTCTGCAAAATGTGCGGGCAATTATGGTGCTTCTTTTTATCCTGCGCATCTTGCTAAAATGCAAGGCTTCGACCAGGTGCTTTGGACGGATGGTTCACCTGAATTGAATATTGAAGAATCGGGGACCATGAATGTAATGTTTGTTATAGATGGAGTTTTGGTAACTCCTCCCTTATCCGATTCTATATTAGATGGAGTAACCCGCGATTCTTTCCTCACATTGGCACATGAATTAGGTATTCACACACAACAAAGAAGCATTGGTGCTGTAGAGCTGGAAAGCGCTTTGCAGAAAAATATTTTGCAGGAAGCATTTGGAACCGGCACGGCTGCGGTGGCAGGGGCCATCCAAAGCATAGATATTAAAGGCAAAGATTATAGTATACCTGTTCCGGGTGAAAATGGAGTGATGAACCGCATTAAAAATTTACTTACAGATATTCGTACCGGAAAGGCTCCTGATAAATATAACTGGAATACGATAATTAAAATTAGCCAATAACTATTGGCTAATAGCTATCAGCTATAAACCATGAAAGCCATAACCCGCGCTATATGGATTCTTTCGCTGATAAGCCTGTTTAATGATGTGGCAAGCGAAATGCTTATTCCTATTATGCCACTCTATCTTACGTCAATTGGATTTTCTGTTTTAATTATTGGTATTCTTGAAGGAATTGCTGAAGCTATTGCCGGGCTAAGCAAGGGCTATTTCGGAAAAATGTCTGACCATATAGGAAAGCGCACACCTTTTGTACGGTGGGGATATGGGTTAAGTGCAGTTGCTAAGCCCATGATAGTTTTTATTGCCAATCCATTTTGGGTTTTATTGGGGCGAACATTCGATAAGATTGGAAAAGGCCTCCGCACCGGTGCGCGCGATGCCATTCTTTCTGATGAATCTGCCCATGCAGACAGGGGAAAAGTATTTGGTTTTCACCGCTCAATGGATACCATTGGAGCTGCTATCGGTCCTTCCATCGCACTGATTTTCCTTTATACCCATCCCGAAAATTACAGCACTCTTTTTCTTTTTTCTATTTTCCCGGGGATAGTGGCAGTATTTCTAACATTTCTAATTAAAGAAAATAAAGCAGAGCCTAAGCCTGCAACACAAGTGCGCCTGTTCCCAAAGTTTGATTACTGGAAACGTAGCTCTGCAGCATATAAATCGCTGGTGGTTGCATTAGTATTCTTTACTTTATTCAATAGCTCCGATGCATTCCTGATATTGAAGATGAAAGAATCAGGAATGAGTGATATGACATTGATAGGTATTTACATTTTTTACAATCTTGTATATGCACTCACATCATTTCCTGCCGGGATAATTGCAGATAAAATTGGGGTAAAAAGAATATTCCTTTTGGGATTATTAATTTTTGCTTTCGTGTATTTTGGCATGAGCGCTCATCAAAGTAACAGCTACGTATATCTTGGGTTGCTTTTCTGCTATGGATTATTCTATGCTTGTAACGAAGGCATTTCTAAGGCATGGGTCAGCAATATATGCGACAAAAAAGATACTGCCACTGCTATTGGCATGTTATCAGGTTTGCAAAGTATAGCAACTCTCATTGCTAGTTCCCTGGCAGGTTTTATATGGTATAAATTTGGTTCCTTCTATACATTTGCAATCACAGGTGTTGCAGCTATTCTCGTACTTATTTATATAGCATTCAATAAGTCTTTATCGGGTTCGGTAATTCATAAAGAAAAATAACCATGTTCCGTAAAATTTTCAACGGGCTTTGGGAATATAGGCTTTACTTGCTTTTGTTCATATTACTGATTTGTTTTACTCTTATTGCAAGTTTCAACGGCTTATATGGACAGGATAGTTATGAGTATCTCCGTTATACGAATTCACTACTCGATTTTGTTAAACATGGTACCAATCCGGGTAAATTTTATTGGCCACTGCTATATCCTATCTCCGGAGTTATATTTTCCGTCCTTTTTAAAACTTTATTTGCACTTCAATTTGTTTCAGTAGTCTCGTTTGTATTGTCGGGTATTTACTTGGAGAAGATTTTAAAAGCTATTTATAAAGAAGTACCCGGAATCGTTCGTTCTTTTGTTTTTTTATTTTTTCTGTTTTCACCATATCTCCTTAGGGCTTCCCTTACGATAATGTCCGACAGCCTTTGCTTATTTCTTATAACTGCTGCTGCATATTACTTTATAAAATATAAGGAACAAAAACAAAATGCATTTTTCATTTGGTTTGTAATTTTTACCACTGCTGCTATTTGCACCCGGTATGCTGCTTTTGTTATATTAATTATTCCTGCTGTTTTTGCAGCCTATTATTTCTTAAAAAGATTCAATATAAAAACCCTTTTACTCTCGCTCATAGCAATAGCATTGGTTATACTTCCACATTTTTTAATTTACCAAGACTATCCAATAGATTTTTTAAAAAATAGTTGGTTTCAAAGCTGGTCTTTCACAAATTTTTTCCGTTCCACATTCAACGCTGCTGATGGGGATAAAGTCTATACTTTTCCTAATACCATATTCTGTTTTTTTAATCTTGTTCATCCTGCCTATTGTTTTTTGGGAATTCTATTTGTATCAGTAAGTATTAAATCCTTTGTAAATAGAGGCATAACAGTTATTCAATGGATTTTTATTTCAAGTGTATTATTGTACGCTTTATTTCTTGCAGGTATTCCATTCCAGGATTTACGTCACCTTATACTTACGTTCCCATTTATACTCATCATCTTTTTTTCTGGTTTTATCGAAGCAAAAAACTTTTTGAATAATAAGAAACCCGCTATGCTCGTTCCAATAATAGTAGGAGTCTGTTTTATTATTCAAATTGGTTTTTTTGTCCGGGTTTTTATTCCCTTTTATCATTATAATAGAATTGAAAAAGAGATTTCTACCGAAGTTGTTAAGTATAATCCTGCCACCCTTTATACGTTCTCTATTGATGGTGCTGTGAGTCAATATGGCTTTACGGGACAAATAGTAAACATGTATAAGGTGAAACTGGACACCTTGCCTTCCGTTCAAAAAAATGCGATGGTATTGTTTAATGAAAAATTATTCAGTGATACATGGAAAAATAAAAACCCCATGCTTAACTGGGAATATTTGAAAACGAAAGATTCTTTGGTAAAGATGGAGGACTTGCCCGATAATTGGGAACTGTACTCAATAAAATTTAGGTAGGTTCGGAATTTATTTTTTCATTTCCTTTCTTACTTCTAAAACTTTTCCCGGGTAATCGGAAATAATACCATCTATACCCATAGCAAGGTGACGCCTCATATCACGTTTTTCATTTTCGGTCCATACATAAGCTTTCATTCCCCAATCGTGGATACGTTTGAGCCATCTTTCATTTACCAGTTGATAAAATGCGCCACAAGTATCCGGGGTAAAATTGAGGATTCTTCTTCTTGCCCTGATAAGACGTGGATTACGAACCAGCATGCCTAGTTTAAAACCCTTGTTCATGGCGTGAATACTATTCAATGGGCGCATATCGAAAGATTGTATAATAACACGATTATTGATATTATATCGGAGTAGTTCGTTCACTACCAGCTCGGCAAATTCCTCGGGAGGAGGATGCAATAGCTCATCCGTTCGATGCTTGCTTTTTATTTCAATCAAATAGGTAACAGGAGGAAGATTATTAGAATGAAGTAAGGCTTCTACTTTTTCAATAACCTCGGAAAGTAAAGGTTTATAAGCCGGTATCTTTTTCTGGTGGGGGAAGTCAGGGTTGCCACGTATACCGCAGTCATATTCACGTATAAAGCCATATTTCATTCGGTAAAGGTTTTTTCTTCTCAGAAAACTCACTTTGGAATTATTTGGTTTGGTGCAGGTCCTCGGGTTCATCCAGGGTTCGTGGGACACAACTACCTTTTTGTCCTTGGAAATTACAACATCCAGTTCAAGGCCTTCTATGCCAAGTGCTGTAGCATAAAGAAATCCCTCCAGCGTGTTTTCAGGATATATCCCCCTGGCTCCTCTATGACCAAATATGGTTGTCATATTTCAAACATACAGAAAAAATTGCTTGTAGGGAAAGTGTGATTTATAAGGAGTTCAAGAACCCGGTATAGCTATTGAGAAGATTATAGTTATTTTTACCGGTCAATTTTAGAGAACTGTGACAATAGAAGCAAGTAAACACCTCGAATTTTTTGAGAAATATGCTCAAAAGCATTCCCATAAAGGATGGCTGAATGGCTATTATTGGAGGGATATTACTTTTTATTGCAATTATTTTTCGCAGGACGAAGTATCGGTATTGGAAATTGGTTGCGGAACTGGCGAATTAATAGGCAAGATAAAAGGGAAACGCAAAGTAGGTATTGACTTTAGCCCGGCTATGATTGAAAATGCTAAAAAGCAATATCCGGCCATAGAGTTTCATTGTATGAATGCCGAAGACATTCAATTAAATGAAAAGTTCGACCTCATTATACTTTCTAATTTGGTAGGCTATCTGGAAGATATAGAAAAGGTTTTCCAGGGCTTACAACATCTTTGTCATCCCCAAACTAAAATTATTGTCAGCTATTATAATTATTTCTGGGAGCCTTTGCTAAAATTGGCAGAAGCATTGCACCTAAAGTCCGCCCCTCATCACCAAAATTGGGTTACTCTGAGGGACATGAATAACCTCTTGTACGTGTCAGGGTTTGATGTTTACCGTAATGCAAGACGTATGCTTTTCCCGGTATATATTCCTATTATATCCCCCTTGTTTAATAGCTTTATTGCAAAGCTTCCCTTGTTCAGGTATTTTTGTATTAACCAATTTGCTTTTGCAAAGCCCATACCCGAAATTACTTCGGATGAGGCAGATAAGAAATACTCGGTTTCTATTGTCATTCCTGCACGAAACGAAAGCGGCAATATTGAAAATGCTATCACCCGCCTTCCAAAATTCGGGAAACACCTCGAAATAATTTTTATTGAGGGGAACTCCACAGATGATACCTGGGATAAGATTCAGGAGATTCAGAAAAAGTATGCAGCTACGCATGATATAAAAATTGATAAGCAAAAAGGCAAAGGGAAAGGTGATGCGGTGCGGCTTGGTTTTGATATTGCAACATGCGATATATTAATGATTTTGGATGCAGATCTTACTGTTCCGCCGGAAGACTTGCCAAAATTTTATAATGCAATTGCTTCAGGCAAGGGCGATTTTATTAATGGTTCCCGTCTCGTATATCCTATGGAAAAACAGGCTATGCGCTTTTTGAATCTGTTGGGAAATAAATTTTTCAGCTGGGCTTTTACATGGCTGCTTGAGCAATCCTTTAAAGATACCTTGTGCGGCACAAAAGTTATTTTTAAAAAAGATTATAAGCGATTGATTGAAAACCGCAAATTCTTTGGCGACTTTGACCCTTTTGGCGATTTCGATTTGATATTTGGTGCGTATAAGCTAAATCTTAAAATCGTTGAAATTCCCATACGCTATAGGGATAGGACTTATGGCTCTACCAATATTTCCCGCTTCAAGCATGGATTTCTCCTGCTAAGGATGTGCGCCTTTGCAGCAAGGAAAATAAAGTTTATATAAAACCGAATTATCAAATTACCAGACTATGGCAAAAGTAAAGAGTGCTTTTTTCTGCCAAAACTGCGGAGCCCAATCCCCTAAATGGATAGGTAAATGCCCGGCATGCGGGGAATGGAACACATACGTAGAAGAGGTTATACAATCTGAGGTTAAAACTACCAACTCATTCACTGCACCAATAGATAAGCCCATGCTAATTACTGATGTTGTAAATGAAGACTCTACACGCATACCTATTCCCGATAAAGAATTAAACAGAGTGTTAGGAGACGGGCTTGTACCTGGCTCTCTTACTTTATTTGGTGGTGAGCCGGGTATTGGTAAATCTACATTACTCTTGCAAATTGCATTGACGGTTAAAAACCTGAAGGTACTTTATATTTCAGGCGAAGAAAGCCGGGAGCAGCTCAATATGCGGGCTACACGCATTGGGATTAAAAACCCCCAGTGTTATATACTTACTGAAACATTGCTCCAAAATATTTTTCAGCAGGCTGAGGCAGTGAAACCCCAGTTGCTGATTGTTGATTCTATTCAAACACTCTATACTAGCCAGATTGACTCGTCTCCGGGAAGCATATCGCAAATACGCCAATGCACGGCTGACCTGATGCGCTATGCAAAAACTACACATGTTCCTGTTTTTATCATCGGGCATATTACCAAAGATGGTTCTATTGCAGGACCAAAAGTATTGGAGCATATGGTTGATACTGTGTTGCAGTTTGAGGGAGATACACATCATTTATATCGTTTGCTTCGAACCACTAAAAACCGCTTTGGTTCAACGAATGAATTAGGAATTTATGAAATGACAGGTGCAGGATTGCGTGAAGTAAGTAATCCTTCCGAAGTGCTTATCACGGCTCGTGAAGAGCCGGTAAGCGGGGTCGCAATTGCTGCTATAACGGAAGGTGCCCGTCCTTTATTGATAGAAACGCAAGCCCTTGTAAGCTCTGCTGTGTATGGTACTCCGCAGCGTTCCTCTACGGGATATGATTTACGCCGGCTTTCCATGATGCTGGCAGTGCTTGAAAAGCGTTGTGGATTCAGGTTAGGGACAAAAGACGTTTTTCTGAACATTGCGGGCGGAATAAAAGTAGATGACCCTGCTACTGATTTGGCTATTGTTACTGCCATACTTTCTTCCAGCGAAGAAATTCCTGTTTCGCCAAAATTTTGTTTTGCAGCCGAAATAGGGCTTTCAGGAGAAATTCGTCCTGTTAATCGCATTGAGCAACGTATTGCAGAGGCTGAAAAAATGGGCTTTGAGCAAATATTTATTTCCCGCTATAATAAAAAAAGTATCCCTGAAAAAACCACTATCAAAGTTCAGACCGCAGGCAAAATGGAAGAGTTCTTTGGAAAAGTATTCGGATAGAATGATTCAAATTTAGAAATGTAGTTTAGGATGAGGCATAAGATTATTTTATCAATTATTTTAGTAATAATAGCAAGTTCAACTATTGTTTATTCCCAGCAAAATCAAGGAACTTCTAATATTGTCATCAGGGACCACCTATGTTCCGGCTTTAAACAATTCTGGACCGAATTTCAAAAAGACGTTGCCAATAATGATACCAATGCAATTATGCAATGCTTTCTATTTCCTGTACGTGCCGGATGTTTTAATGCGTTTAATAGTAAAGCCTATTGTGATACCGGGAAATTTAGTTGGGGAAAGAGCAGGGATACCCTGAAGCTGACAAAACGAAATTTTAAACACAGTTATTCCACTACTTTTTCTCGCTTTTTAAGGTATGAAATTGGAGAAATAAGCAGTGATATGATAGAGATGAGTTACAATGATTCGAGGCCGAGAGATAGGGAAGATGAAGACGATACAATTTGTGACGGAGTAAGTGTACGCATAAGTGTTCATGCGTCAAAGCAATACTCCCCCTGTTATAATATCGCGGGTGCGTATGATGTAGTTCTCATCTTTCATTTTATCGAAATGGAAGATGAATATAAGTTAGATTCGATTCAATGTGAGAGGTAGAGCTTAAGCCCCCTGTTAGGCTATGGGCTCCAATTTACTTTCCATTTTTTTCTCATTAGCTATAGCCACCTGCTGTGCTAGGTTTCCTGCAAGCTCGTTGAATGCCATAGCTTGAGGAGTATCATTTTGCAATACGGCCGGTCTTCCGGCATCGCCTGCTTCGCAGATGCTTTGCACCAATGGAATCTGCCCCAGTAAAGGAACATGGAGTTCTTCTGCAAGATGCCTGGCTCCATCTTTTCCAAAAATGAAATATTTATTGTCAGGTAATTCAGCAGGTGTAAAGTAGGCCATATTCTCTACTATGCCAAGTATCGGAACATTAATCGTTTTCTGTGTAAACATGGCTATGGATTTACGTACATCCGTAAGTGCCACATTTTGCGGGGTGCTTACTATCACTGCTCCGGTAATTTGTGCATTGGTAACTAATGAAATTTGTATGTCCCCTGTTCCGGGAGGCAAATCAATAAGCAGGTAATCCAGTTCTCCCCAGCTGGCATCATTAATGAGTTGCATTAACGCTTTAGATGCCATAGGCCCTCTCCAAACTACTGCCTGTCCGTCATTTAAAAAGAAACCTATGGAAAGAAGCTTTACTCCATAATGTTCCAATGGAAGCATCCATGTTTTGCCGTCCCTGTCTTCCAACAATGGTTTGTCATTCACGGCATCAAACATAATGGGAATAGACGGTCCATATATATCTGCATCCAGCAAGCCAACCCTTGCGCCCTGTTTGGCAAGTGCCACAGCCAGGTTAGCCGAAACGGTTGATTTGCCGACGCCCCCCTTTCCTGATGCAACCGCAATAATGTTCCTCACCCCGGGTAATACATTTTCTTTTCCGGCTCTTTTGGAAGTAACCTTCGAGCTCATGTTCACGTTTACTTCTGCCTCTTTATCCACATAGTATATTACAGCATTCACACAAGCCTTGTGAATCATCTCTTTCATAGGACATGCAGGGGTAGTAAGCACCACGGTGAAATTTACCTTCTTCCCCTCAATTTTCAGGTCCTGAACCATTCCGAGGGTAACAATATCTTTGTCAAAATCGGGATCAATTACATTTTTTAACGCCTCTATTACCTGTTCCTGTGTTATCATATTTCTAAATTTTCTGCAAAGTTATGAATTAAAAATCTCTTAAAGTTTTAGTTCTGTCGCAGGGTCCCAGAACACTTTTTCAAAATTTACGATGGTATCCTTTTTTACTTTAATGCCTTCCTTTTTCAACAATGTTTCCATAGTGCCCGGCGCCCCAAAATGATGCTTACCTGAAAGTTGCCCGTTGCGGTTCACCACCCGGTGGGCAGGCACCGGCGGCTTCTGTGCATGGGAATTGTTCATGGCCCAGCCCACCATTCGGGAAGATTGCCCCGAACTCAGGTATTTTGCAATAGCCCCATATGAAGTAACCCTTCCTTTTGGTATCTGGCGGACTACTTCGTATATCATATCGTAAAAGTCATTCATTGCCCTGCGAAATAGACGTAAAGCTAAGGTATATACTTTTACTTAACATTATCTTAAAACTCCATTTTCTGAATAATACTTATGTTTGCCAAGTTATAGGACAGAATATTTTATGAAAATTGCGATTTTATCAAGGAGTCCCGAGTCGTATTCTACGAAACGACTTATGGAAGCTGGAACAGTAAGGGGGCATGAGATGGTGGTGCTCGACCATTTAAAATGTGTATTAGTAATTGAACAGGGTAAACCCCACGTTTATTATAAAGGCGAAGAGGTAATAGATGTGAATGCTATCATTCCCCGCATTGGTGCATCTGTAACCTTTTACGGAGCAGCTGTAGCACGCCAGTTCGAGATGATGAAAATATTTTCTGCTGTTGAATCACAGGCACTGGTTCGGGCAAGGGATAAACTGCGTTGTCTTCAACTACTCGCCAAAGGCGGGATACCTATACCCAAATCGGCATTTGCCTATTCACCACGAAATGTGGATAGCGTTATTGATCAGGTTGGCGGAATACCTGTAATTATTAAGCTATTGGAAGGTACACAGGGCTTGGGTGTTATTTTAGCTGAAACCCGCATATCTGCCAAATCTGTTATTGAAGCCTTTTTGGATGTACAGGTAAATATATTAGTGCAGGAATTTGTAAAAGAGGCCGAAGGTTCTGATGTCCGTGCTTTTGTAGTAGATGGGCAGGTAGTAGGTGCCATGAGGCGTAAAAGCGTAGGGGGAGACTTTAGGTCAAATCTTCACCGCGGGGGAACTGCCGAAGTCGTAAAACTTACTACACAAGAGAAGGCGCTTGCCGTTAGGTCTGTACGCCATCTTGGCCTGGGTGTTGCCGGAGTTGATATGCTGCCCACCAAAAGAGGATATATTGTAAACGAAGTTAACTCCTCGCCGGGGCTGGAAGGTATTGAGAAAGCAACCGGTAACGATATTGCAGGCAAGATTATAGAATATGTGGAACGCCATGAGCATATCAATGATTAGTTTTAATCTTTTCCATTGACAATGGATTTTCTAAACCCCTCCCATTTTTCCGACTACGAGCTTATTGATTGCGGCAATTTTGAAAAGCTGGAACGCTTTGGAGAATATATTACAATACGTCCCGAGCCACAAGCTGTTTGGAATCCGGCATTAAGTAATACGGATTGGAACAAAAAAGCCCATGTGAGGTTTGTGCCTCATTCCAGCTATGCAGGTGATTGGGAAAAATTAAAACCCATGCCCGATAATTGGGAAATAGGATATAGCTTACCTAATGGCCCTGTTATACGGTTCAAGTTATCACTCACTTCCTTTAAGCACGTTGGCGTTTTTCCCGAACAGGCAGTTCATTGGGATTACATATATAATAACCTTTCTTCCTTTAAGGGCACTCAGCCTCCCCTTCCCGGTCCTCATCCGTTGCAAGCCAAACAATTTCAGATTCCTTAGCTAGTTTCTTTAATTCACTCACTACCTTCTTTTTATCG